>Ga0207705_10000082_pt1 | contig 118194 bp, 123 predicted proteins | sample KBSC13metaG_FD_184314 | JGI IMG/M metagenome (GOLD analysis project Ga0207705, IMG submission 184314) | Corn rhizosphere microbial communities from Kellogg Biological Station, Michigan, USA - KBS C1-3 metaG (SPAdes) (version 2) | ecosystem: Host-associated > Plants > Roots > Rhizosphere >... | reverse complement strand
TCGTTGTTCCGCGGACCGGTTCGCTTCGAGAGCGGCCTTCGTGTCGAATTCGCAAGTGTCGATGCCGATGCGGACGCCCAAGTGGCGGCGAACGGCGGGCCGATCGGCGCAACGCCACTGTCCCGCGACTTCACGGCGGTATCGGGCTCGCTCGGCGCCAATTATGACATCGCTCCCGGGTGGCGCGCGGGCTTGTCGATTTCACATAGCGAGCGCGCGCCCGCCATCGACGAGCTCTTTTCGAACGGCCCGCACGGCGGAAGCCAGCAATTCCTGGTCGGCAATCCCGATCTTTCCAAGGAGCGCAGCAATTCGATCGAGCTCAGCGTCCACCGGACGACGGGGCCCGTGCATGTCCAGGGCAGCGTCTATTACAGCCGCTTCGGAAGCTTCATCTACCAGACCCCGACGGGTGCGGTTCGTGACGGCTTTCCGGTCTACGTCTATGCGCAAGGCAAGGCCGACTATTACGGCTTCGAGCTTCAGAGCGATGCCAGATTCGGCCGCGCGCTCGGGATCGATTGGGGCGGTGAGCTGGTCACCGATGGCGTCAAGGCAACGATCAAGGGCTTCGGCCCAGCGCCGCTGATCCCGCCGCTTCGGGTGATCGGTGCGATCACCGGCTCGCGCGGCCAGGTCGACGGCCGGATCGAGGTCGAGCGCGATTTTGCCCACGACCGCACCGCCCCGATCGAGACCCAGACCCCGGGCTTCACCCTCGTCAATGCGTCGCTCGACTGGCACCCGTTCGAGGCCAGGCCCGAGCTGACGCTGTCGCTCCAGGGCAACAATTTGTTCGACGTGGATGCCCGGCGTTCGACCAGCGTGCTCAAGGATTACGCCCCACTCGCCGGCCGCGATGTCCGCCTGAGCGCGCGGATTGCATTCTAGTCGCCGCCGGCTGTGCAGGCGAAAGCTTCGGGCTCAGCAGTCCACGCACTCTTCACCCGTCAGATCCTCGATCTGGATCGTGACGTGTCTGAGTCCGAAGCCGTCGTGAAGCAGCTTTCGCGCTTCGACGAGCACCTGTCGGCGAACGTCGTGGCTGGGAACGACGAGATGGACCGTCAGCGCATTTTCGGTGGTGCTCATCGGCCAGATGTGAAGATCGTGAAGGGCAAGCACGCCGTCGAGGCTGGACAGCGATCGATCGACGTCGGCCAGGGAAATCCCGCGCGGCACTCCGGCTAGCGACATTCCGGTAGATTGCTTGAGCAGGTCGAAGGTGCCCCAAAGGATGACCAGCGCCACCACGATGCTGACGACCGGATCGATCCACAGGCGGCCCGTGTAAAGCATCAGGGCTCCGGCAACCACGACTCCAAGCGAGACGGCTGCATCGGCCGACATGTGGAGGTAGGCTCCACGAATGTTGAGGTCGTGCTTGCGGCCGGACGCGAAGAGCCACGCCGTGATCGCGTTGATGGCAATCCCGATCGCTGCGACGAGCATGACGACCGAACCGTTGGCCGGCTCCGGATGGAACAGCCTCCGGATTCCTTCCAGGAGAATCGCTCCGATGGCGACAAGCAACAGGATCGCATTGAACAGTGCCGCGAGAATCGGCGCCTTCTTGAGCCCGTAGGTAAAGCGGTCCGATCTCGGCCGGGTGGCCATGACAGCGCCCGCCCAGGCGAGAGCAAGCCCGAGCACGTCCGAGAGATTGTGCCCTGCATCGGCAAGCAGCGCCATCGAATCTGCCGAGAAGCCGGCGACGACTTCCGCAACAATGAAGACCGTATTGAGTGCAATCCCGGCTGCAAAGGCCCGGCCGAAAGTTGCCGGCCCGTGATCGTGATCGTGATCGTGATCGTGATCGTGGTCTCTCGCCATCGCTGTCTTTTACGGCCAACGGCGGGGTGAGCAATGTCTGGACCGTTTCGTTTATCATTTGGCGACAGAGGGTTATATTATTTCATTACGCAGACGCGACTTCCGCTGATCCACAACGAAGAGGCGGCCCGGGTGGGTTGTCCGGGCCGCCTGGTGCCGCGTTCCAGGGGAGGAGGAAACGCGGCTGGGGGTTCTAGAGGTCGATTCCGGCGGCGATTGCCTCAAGTTTGCGAACCCGTTCCCTGAGGTCGGCCAGCTCGATCCGGTTTCCGGCCGGCGGAAGATGCCCGTCGGCAATCGTGTGGGTGATCTCCATCCGCTTCAGCTCGAGCCAGGCATTCCAGCCTTTCAAGCCTGCGAAGGCGGCGGTGCCGAGTGCGGCCAATACCGTGCCTGCAACCAATCCGATCGAAAGAGGGTCCATCACTTCTCCTCCCGCAGCGCTTCGATTTCGCGCGCCAGCTCGTCATTGGGTTTGGAAATCTCGTTCTCGATCGCCATCAGCCGGCGGTCGATCGGGTCGAGCTCGGTCCGCATCTTGTGCACCGACGGGCGCACCTTGGTCGCGAACTCCATCCTGTCGAAGTCGCTCATGTGGCGCTGGCTGTTCAGCCGCCGCTTCTGGATCACGAACCAGATGCCGAGGCCGGCGTAGAGCGCCAGGGTCAGCTTGAAGCTGATCAGGATCGCCGCGGCGACGAAGCCGACCCGAAGGAAGGTAGGGTCGATCCCGAACTGCTCGCCAAGGGTGGAGCAGACCCCCGCCAGCTTGGAGTCGCTGCGGTTGAGCGAGTAACGATAGGTCTTGCGGGCCATATTGCCGTCCCCTTCCTAATTGTCTTTTGCCGCGAGCGCGGCCTTCATGGCTTCCAGCTCGGCGTCGATTGTCTCCGACGACCTGAGCTGGTCGATTTCGTCCTCGAGGCTTCCGATCCCGAGCGCTTCGGCGCGGCCCTCGGCGAAGTCGGCGCGGCGCTCGAGGATCTCGAACCTGCTGAATGCGTCGGCGGTGCGGCCGCCGTGCAGGAGCTCGTTGGCCCTGGCGCGGCTGACTGCGCTCTCCAGCCGATGCTGGATCGCATTCTGCCGGGTGCGGGCTTCGCGAAGCTTGGCCTGGAGCCTGGCGATGTCGGCTTCGTAGCCGCGAAGCATCTGCTCGATCTGGGTGACCTCGGCGATCATGGAGTCGGCGACGTCGGCCGCATTCTGCTTCTCCACCAGCGCGGCTTTCGCCAAATCCTCGCGGCCCTTGCTCAGCGCAAGCTCGGCCTTTTCCGTCCAGTTTGCCTGGATTCCCTCGAGCCGCGCCAGCGAGCGCCGCATCTCCTTGATGTCGGCGATCGAGCGGGCGGCGGTCGCTCGGACCTCGACGAGCGTCTCCTCCATTTCGAGGATGATCATCCGGATCATCCGCGCCGGGTCTTCGGCCCGGTCGAGAAGCTCGGTCATGTTCGCCGCGAAAATGTCGCGAGCGCGGCTGAACACCGGGCCGTTGAGCCAGCTGGTGACCGGGGCCAGGCGCTGTGTGGCGCTATCGGGCTCCCTGACGAGCACCGGCGTTCGGACCGGCACCTTCGCTTGGAGGATCTCGAGCTCAGGCATTGACCGACGTCTGCACTGAGGCAGCGCTGACATTCGCAGGGCCAACCGCCGAACCAACCGCGACGGTGCTCATCACGAGCGCGCCGACGGCGGCGATGAGGGTCCGGGTGAGGGTCGTCTGAGCAGGCATTTGAAAATCTCCCTTTTCGCGGCCCCTGTTGCTGCTTGCGGGCCGATGAACATTGTTATTCAAAGGTCGTGCCAATTGCAGAAATCTGCCGAAATTATGGACTAGAGACCCTCCTGCGCGTTTGGAAATGGGACGCAGCGCCAACCCGCCTTGGCGAAATTTCCCAACCCGGCGGGAACCCGCGGCGGAGCCGGCGCTTAGGGCAGCAGGACGTTTGCGAAAGGCGGGACGATGCTTGGCAAAATCGCTGCGGGGATCATCGGCGAGAGGCTCGCCGGAAAGAATAAGGGCGCGAGAGGGGCGATCGCCGGAATTGCGGTGGAGACCATCGCGAAGCGGGTGATCCCCGCCATCGCGGCCGCAGCCGTGCTGGGTTATGCTTACAAGAAGGCGAAGGGCTCGCTTGGCCGCGAGCCGGCCTATCCTTCCGACGCGTCGCCTTCGCCGCCCTCGGGCTGAGCTTCGACGTAAGGCTCGACCTTGCCCTTCAAAGTGATCGTCATCGGGTTGCCGAAGCGGTCGCGGCTTCGGCCGGCGGCGACTTTGATCCAGCCTTCCGACACGCAATATTCCTGGACGTTGGTCTTTTCCTGCCCGTTGAACTTGATGCCCACCGGGTTCTTCAGAAGCTCGCCGTCGAACCAGGGGCTTCGCGGATCGAGCGACAGCCGGTCGGGGAGCTGGGGTGTGTCGTCAGCCATGCCCGCCGCCTAGCGCCGAGCCGCTACGGGCGTCAACGAGAGACAGATTCGCGGGCGATGTAAAGCGTGCTTGTCTCGCCCGGTTGCCGCCCGCCTGACTCGCGACTAAGCGGCTCCACCAAATGCGCGACAAGGACAGACCCAAGGCGAATCGCCCCGAGCTTTCGCTCCACGTGCCCGAGCCAAAGTTCCGGCCCGGCGACACGCCCGACTTCTCGGACCTGCAGATTCCCGCTGCAGGATCGGCTGCCAAGCCCGACATCGCTGCACTCGCTGCAGAGACGGAGCCGCTGACCACCGGCCTCGTCCGGGTTCTCGACGACGACGGCAAGGCTGTCGGCCCGTGGGACCCGAAGCTCGATGCCGACACGCTCCGCAAGATCCTTCGCGACATGGTTCTCCAGCGGATCTTCGACGATCGCATGTACCGAGCCCAGCGGCAGGGGAAGACCAGCTTCTACATGAAAGGCACCGGCGAGGAGGCGATCGCCATCACCGCCGCCGCCGCGCTCGATCGCGACGACATGAACTTCCCGACCTACCGCCAGCAGGGGATTCTCATCGCCCGCGGCTATCCGCTGGTGGAAATGATGTGCCAAATCTATTCGAATAAAGGGGACAAGCTCCGCGGCCGCCAGTTGCCAATCATGTATTCGTCGAAGGAGCACGGCTTCTTCACCATCTCCGGCAACCTCGCCACGCAATTCCCGCAGGCCGTCGGCTGGGCGATGGCGAGCGCGATCAAGGGTGACAGCCGGATCGCGGTGGGCTGGATCGGCGATGGGGCGACAGCCGAGGGCGACTTCCATTCCGGAATGACCTTCGCCGCGGTGTTCAACGCGCCCGCGGTGCTGTGCATCGTCAACAACCAATGGGCGATCTCCAGCTTCTCCGGGATTGCCGGGGCCGAAAAAGCGACCTTCGCCCAGCGCGCCATCGGCTACGGCCTTCCCGGCCTTCGAGTCGACGGCAATGACGTGCTCGCGGTCTATGCGGCGACGCGCTGGGCCGCCGACCGGGCCCGTTCCAATCTCGGCTCGACGCTGATCGAGTTCTTCACCTATCGCGCCGAAGGGCATTCCACCTCCGACGACCCCACCGGTTACCGCCCCGCGGGCGAGGCGAAAGCGTGGCCGCTCGGCGACCCCATCGAGCGGCTGAAGGCGCATCTGCTCGCGCTCGGCGAATGGGACGAGGAGCGGCACGAGGCGATGCGGTCCGAGTGCGATGCCGAAGTCCGCGCGGCGCAGAAGGAAGCCGAGAAGCTCGGAGTCCTTCCCCAGCAGGGCAGGGACAATATCGAGAGCATGTTCGACGACGTCTATGCCGATGTTCCGTGGAACCTCGCCGAGCAGCGCGCCCAGGCCGTGTCGGAAGGCCGCGAATAATGGCGACGATGAACATGATCCAGGCGCTCAACAGCGCCCACAGGATCGCGATGGAGCGCGATCCCGATGTCGTCGTCTATGGTGAAGACGCTGGCTATTTCGGGGGTGTCTTCCGGGTCACCGAAGGTTTGCAGAAGACGTTCGGCAAGACCCGGGCGTTCGACGCGCCGATCAGCGAGGGCGGGATCGTCGCAACCGCGGTCGGAATGGCCGCTTATGGCCTGAGGCCCGTGATCGAGATCCAGTTCGCCGATTATATCTATCCCGGCTACGACCAGATCGTCAGCGAGGTCGCCAAGATCCGCTACCGAACCGCCGGCGAATGGGGGATGCCGATGGTGATCCGTTCGCCCTACGGCGGCGGCATCTTCGGCGGGCAGACGCACAGCCAGTCGCCGGAATCGCTGTTCACGCACATCGCCGGCCTGAAGACGGTGATTCCGTCGACGCCCTACGACGCCAAGGGCCTCCTGATCGCAGCGATCGAGGATCCGGACCCGGTGATCTTCTTCGAGCCCAAGCGGCTCTACAACGGCCCCTTCGACGGCCACCACGACAAGCCCGTTAGCCCGTGGGCCAGGCATAAGGCGAGCGACGTTCCCGACGGCCATTATACGGTCCCGCTGGGCAAGGCGGCGGTCGTCCGCCGGGGCGCCGACCTCACTGTGCTGGCGTACGGAACGATGGTCCACGTCGCACTGGCCGCGGTCGAGGAGAACGGGATCGACGCCGAGGTCATCGACCTTCGAAGCCTGGTCCCGCTCGACATCGACGCCATCGAGGAATCGGTGAAGAAGACCGGCCGCTGCCTCGTCGTACACGAAGCACCGCGCAATACCGGTTTCGGCGCCGAGTTGGTCAGCCTCGTCCAGGAGCGCTGCTTCTATCACCTCGAAGCGCCGGTCGAGCGGGTAACCGGCTGGGACACGCCCTATCCGCACGCTTACGAATGGGCCTATTTTCCCGGCCCGAAACGGCTGAAACGCGCCCTGGAAAAGGTCATGGCTGACTGATGTCTAGATTCGAATTCAAGCTGCCCGACATCGGCGAAGGCATCGCCGAGGCCGAAATCGTCGCCTGGCACGTAAAGGTCGGCGACGCCGTCGCCGAGGACCAGCAGCTCGCAGACATGATGACCGACAAGGCGACCGTCGAGATGGAATCGCCCGTCGCGGGCAAGGTCGTCGAGCTCGCCGGCGAAGTCGGGGACATGGTGCCGATCGGCTCGGTCCTCGCGGTGATCGAGACGGCCGGCGCGGACCGTGCGGCCGAGACTTCCGCCGACAGCGAGGACGAGCGCCCGCTTGCCGACGGCGCGGTGGAGGCGACGCCCGCCCAGGCGAAGGAAATTCCAGTCACGAAGGCGATGGAAGAACCGCCGGCCGCAAAGCTCCCTTCCGAACCGAAGCAGGAGCCGGAGGTCACGAAAGCCGCGACCCATGTTCTCGCCTCCCCTGCCGTCCGCGCCCGGGCTCGCGATCTCGGAATCGATCTCGGACAGGTCAAAGCGCGCGAGGGCCGGGTTCGCCACTCCGACCTCGATTCGTTCATCCTCCACCGGGGCGGGACCGTCTCCGTTCGCGGCGCAGCGCCGAAGCGTGCCAACGAGGTCATCAAGGTCGTCGGCCTCCGCCGCAGGATCGCCGAGAACATGGCCGAGGCGAACCGGCGAATCCCGCATTTCAGCCTCGTCGAGGAATTCGACGTCACCGCGCTCGAGGAAGCGCGGGCGATGATGAACCGCGACCGCGGATCGAACCCGAAGCTGACTCTGCTCCCGTTCCTGATCACCGCAATGTGCCACTCGCTCGCCGATTATCCGATGCTCAATGCGACTTTCGATGACGAGGCGATGAGCCTCACGAGGCACGGCTCCGTCGACATGGGGATCGCAACGCAGACCGATAACGGGCTGATGGTCCCGGTCATTCGCGGCGCCGAGGCCCTCAGCGTCTGGCAGTTGGCATCCGAAATCAGCCGTCTCTCCGACGCGGCGCGCACCAACAAGGCGAGCCGAGAGGAACTGACCGGCCCGTCTATCACCATCTCCAGCCTCGGCCCGATGGGCGGGATCGCCTCGACCCCGGTGATCAACCCGCCTCAGGTCGCGATCATCGCCGTCAACAAGATCGAGGAGAAGCTCGTTCCCATCGACGGCGATATCGAGATCCGCAAGCGGATGAACCTGTCGCTATCGTGCGACCACCGGGTCGTCGACGGCTGGGACGCTGCGAGCTTCATGCAGGACATGAAGGCGCTGATCGAGAATCCGCTGCGATTGCTGAGCTAGCTCGACGGTTTCCCAAGCTCTCGCCAGCTTTTCTCGCTGACATCGACGCCAAACTTGTCAGCCGCCTTCTTGATCCGCTTCCACGCCTCGTCGCGCTCCGAATCGCTGACGCCTTCGACCTGATCGAAACGAGCGATCGCGTTGCGGACGTGGCTGGCGTCGTTCAGCGGCTCCTTGCGCTCCTTGGGGAAAGCGTACTTGTCTTCGTCGAGCTTGTCGCGCTGGGCTTCGTCGAGTTCTGACATTTTCGGTCTCCTTTCCGCGGACAAACGCATCAGGACGCGTGCCGGTCCGCCGAATTGAGACCGGTCAGGCTGCGAGGCGCACCGTCTCGCCGAGAGCGGCGGTCAGTGATGCCTCGCGCTGCTCCGGCCCGAAGTTGAGCCCGTCGGCGGCGACGAATTCGGGCTCGATTCCAATGAAGTTGAAGATCCCGCGCAAATAGCTCTCGAGATGCTCGAGCGAGGCGGCCGGCGAGCCGGCGTCGTACATCCCGCCGCGAGCGAGGGCGACGATCACGCGCTTGCCGCCGGCCAGCCCCTCGGGCCCGTTTTCGGTATAGCGGAAGGTCTTGCCCGCCACGAGAATCCGGTCGAGCCACGCCTTGAGCTGGCTGGGAAGCGTGAAGTTGTACATCGGCGCGCCGATCACCACCGTGTCGGAGCCAAGGAATTCGTCGAGTACCGATGAGTCGGCGAAAGCGTCGAGCGTAAGGTGCGCGAGCGGCTCCGCGACGAGGTCGCGATAGACGAGCCGGTCACTGGCAAGCCGGTCGACGATGGATCGGGAGATTGTCCGGCTGGCGCTGTTGTCGCCATTGATGCTGCTGTCGATATGAAGGGTGGTCACTCTTGTCTCCTTGGTATTGTTTTGATACCGAGGCACGCCAAATAACCACATGCGGACAGGCCGCAAGAACGCACTTTTTTGTGCCGGACGCACAAATTTGTGACGCGGTATCACCAAGGGAACCGGAGGAACGAAGTGGAAGACCTGCAAAGCCCCGTCTGCCAGACGATAAGCGGCCTACTGCAACGGATCGGCGACAAGTGGAGCCTGCTCGTCGTTCAGACGCTCGGGCAGGGCTCGCTGCGCTTCAACGAGCTTCGCCGGGCGATCCCGTCGGTCTCGCAGCGCATGCTGACCCTGACGCTCCGCAATCTCGAGCGCGACGGGCTGGTCAACCGAACCGTCACCCCGTCGATCCCGCCGCGCGTCGATTATGAGCTGACCGAGCTCGGGCGTTCGCTCCAGAAGCCGATCTGCGGCCTCGTATCCTGGGCCGTCGATCACGAAGGCGCGATCCACGAGGCCCAGGACCGCTACGACCGCGACCAGACGGAGAGCGAAGCGGCGTGAACGCGACCCCGGGTCGCTAGGCTTGTCCGGCAATCTCCAGCTGGCCGATACCCAAGAGCTTGTCTGCCAACGCAAGGAGGACATCGCCTGGCAGATTTCCCGGTACGTCCCTCACGCGAAACACGGGCTGCTCGACCATGAAGGTCAGCGCTTCTTGAACGCCCCTGTGGACGTAGATTTTGCCGCCGGGGTAATTGAGCTCGATGACCCGTTCGCCCGGAACCAGCACGCAAAGCGCTGACTCATTCTGTTTGAGGTGCGTGTCCAGGCCGATCTTGGGCTGTGGGACGGCGGGTAATGGGTCCATACCGCGAATTGCGCGGCCTGATCGCTTTCGTAACGAGGCTTGCAGGAATTCAGCGGATGAGGCCGAATCGCGCAGGCGCGTTACCGCCTCGAGTATGGACGGCACCAGGTCCCGAGCATCGACATTCGCGAGTTGCGTCCGCAAGTCGCCACCGATCGCCTCACGAAAGGTCCGGTCGACCGTCGTCAATTCGTCGATCGCGGCGACAAGTGCGTCCCTGAGGGTGACCGGGTGGAACATGAAGGAAATGTGCAGTGATTCGATTTGGCCGTCGACGGTGTGGGCGAGGCCGCGAGGCACATAGAGCACATCGCCCGCTCGCATCGTGACCTGGACGGGTTCGGACACGGCGGTCACCGCTTCATCCGGCATGATCATCTGGTTGGTGCGCAGCGGCGAAGGCGCACCGGACACTTGCCATTGCTTTTCGCCGACAAGCTGAACGGCAATGATGTCCCGGTCATCGAAATGGACCGGCGCGCGAAGACCGCCCTTGCTCCAGAAGGCGGCGGCGGTCACCGGCTGGAGAACCCGCGACTCCAATGCCCGCGCCATCAGGTCCAATGCGGGAGAGAATGGCCGAAGATCGGGAAATCGCACGGAATATCCGCGGTCATGAAACAGCCTGATGCGACCGCGAAAGTCCTCCTGGCCGGCGGCGGGCCCAGTCCCCGGCGGCGGCCCGCTCGGCGTGACCGCATGAAAACCGATTTTGTCGGCGAGCATCGCCCAGTTCGCAATGAGCAGCTCGGTCGGATCGTCGCTTAGGAGTTTCGTTCTCTCGAAGTCGGCTTCGCCCTGGATATGGATGATGCGGCCTTCCGTTAGCCGCTCGAGAAATTCGGACGGCGATGACGGGCGGAGCAGTTGCTCAAGCTTTTGAGTTGCCGGATCGGTGGACATGGACGACCTTTGGTGAAGTGCCCTGATGCCGCCGCTTTGCCTCTCTCGCAAGCCGGATCGCCCGGCAAGGACGAGCGCCCGTCGATCTCCAGCATCAATCCCTTCCGGGAATCCCCGATGACTAGCATTTATCCGCGCCTTCCCTTCCCCGCCATTCCTGTTCTAGACCGCGCACATGCCCGGACGTTTTTTCGATGAGTGGAAGGTCGGCGATAGAGTCGTCCACTCACTCAGCCGCACCGTGACCGAGACCGACAACGTCCTCATCTCGACGCTGACCCACAACCCCCAGCCGATGCACCTCGACCACGAAGCCGCGTCCCAATCGGAGTTCGGGATGCCGCTGGTCAATTCCATCTTCACCTTCGGGCTCATGATCGGGGTCAGCGTCGGCGACACGACGATGGGGACGCTGGTCGCCAACCTCGGCTACGACGCGCTCAAATTCCCCAACCCGGTGTTCATCGGCGACACGCTTCGAAGCGAAACCGAGTGCATCGCCGCCCGCGAAAGCAAGTCGCGGCCCAACGCCGGGATCGTCACCTGGGCACACCGCAGCTTCAACCAGCGCGGCGACATCGTCTGCGAGTGCACGCGCACCGCTCTTCTCCTGAAAACGCCCCAGAGCGGGCAAGAGTGAATCGCCACCCGCGAAGCTGGCTGTTCGTGCCCGCGGACAGCGAGAAGAAGATCGCGAAAGCGATCGAGACCGACGCCGATGCGATCATCTTCGACCTCGAGGACAGCGTCGTCCCCGGCCGCAAGGCGGAGGCCCGAACCATCCTCAAGGCGCTCTGCGGCCGGTCGGGCGGGCCCGAGTGGTGGGTCCGGATCAACGCCATCCACTCCGAATGGTATGCCGACGACATCGACGTCATCGGCAACGCCGACATCAAGGGCATCGTCCTTCCCAAGGCAGAGAGCGGGGCCGATGTCACCCAGCTCGCGCACCGCACCGGCAACATCCCCGTCCATGCCATCGTTACCGAGACGGCCGCCAGCCTGTTCACCCTGCTCAGCTACCGCGACCCAAGGTCGCCGCTGGTGGCGATGAGCTGGGGGGCCGAGGACCTGTCGGCGGCGCTCGGCGCCTCGGGCAAATATGACGAGAGCGGCGATCTCGCCTTCACCTACAAGCTCGCCCGCTCGCTGTGCCTCGCCGGCGCGGTCGCCGCGGGAGTGCAGCCGGTCGACGGCGTCTTCGCCGACTTTCGGGACACCGAGGGGCTCAAGCGCGAAGCCGAAGCCGCGCGCCGCGAAGGCTTCACCGGAAAGCTCGCGATCCACACCGCCCAGGTGCCGGTGATCAATGCCGCCTTCAGCCCGTCCAGCGACGAGATCGCTCATGCCGAGGCGGTCGTGGCGGCGTTCGAGGCGAATCCCCACGCGGGCACCGTGTCGGTCGACGGCAAGATGGCCGACCGTCCGCATCTGGAGCAGGCCCGGCGGGTCCTGCAGAGTGCGCGAGGAGTGGCGAACGATGTCTGAAGTCGTGCATCCGGTTCCCGCTGGCTTCCACGCCAGGATCGGCCCGGACGAGGTCAAGGCGATGCGCGATCGTGTCACCCGCGATCCCGACGGCTTCTGGCTCGACCAGGCAAAGCGGCTCGAGTGGAGCAAGTTCCCGGCCAAAGCCGGCGACTGGTCGTTCGACAAGGCCGATTTCCACATCGACTGGTACGCCGACGGCGAGCTTAACCTGTCGGTGAGCTGCCTCGACCGGCACCTCGAAACCAACGGCGACCGGATCGCGCTCATCTTCGAGGCCGACGAGCCCGGCGAAGGCCACAGCCTCACCTATCGCCAACTCTACGAAGAAACCTGCCGCTTCGCCAATTTGCTGAAGTCGCGCGGGATCGGGCGCGGCGACCGGGTGATGCTCTACATGCCGATGATTCCGGAGGCGGCGGCGGCGATGCTCGCCTGCGCCCGAATCGGCGCCATCCACTCGGTGATCTTCGGCGGCTTCTCGCCCGAGAGCGTGGCGGGGCGGATCGCCGACTGCGACGCCTGCTGCGTCATCACCGCCGACGAGGGCGTGCGCGGCGGCAAGCATATTCCGCTCAAGAAGAATGTCGACATCGCGCTCGAGCATCGCGACGTGCCGACCGTCATCGTCGTCACCCGCACCGGCGCCGACGTTCCGATGAAGTCCGGCCGCGACATCTCCTACTCGGCGGTGCGTGACCAACTCTCGACCGACTGCGAGCCCGAGGTGATGAACGCCGAGGACCCACTGTTCATCCTCTACACCTCCGGCTCGACTGGGAAGCCCAAGGGCGTCGTCCACACGACCGGCGGCTATGCGGTCTGGGCCGCGACCACGTTCGAATGGGTTTTCGACTACCGGTCCGACGACATCTTCTGGTGCACCGCCGACATCGGCTGGATCACCGGCCACAGCTACGTCGTCTACGGCCCGCTCGCCTGCGGCGCGACCAGCGTGATGTTCGACGGAGTGCCGAATTACCCGGACTTCGGCCGCTTCTGGGAAACCGTCGACCGGCTCGGAGTCACCATCTTCTACACCGCCCCGACCGCCATCCGCGCCCTGATGCGCGAGGGCGACGCGCCGGTGAAGGCGCACAGCCGGAAGTCGCTCCGCCTGCTCGGAAGCGTCGGCGAGCCGATCAACCCGGAAGCCTGGGAATGGTATTGGCGGGTCGTAGGCGATGGGCGCTGCCCGGTCGTCGATACCTGGTGGCAGACAGAAAATGGCGGAATCCTGATTTCTCCGTTCCCCGGCGCGACTCCGATGAAGCCCGGATCGGCCACCTTCCCGCTCCCCGGGATCGAGCCCCGGCTCCTCGACCCGCACCAGAAAGTCCTCGACGGCGCGGCGAACGGCAACCTCTGCCTCGCTTCGGCCTGGCCCGGGCTGATGCGCACCGTCTGGGGCGATCACGAGCGCTTCTTCCAGACCTACTTCTCCACCTATCCCGGCCTCTATTTCACCGGCGACGGCTGCCGCCGTGACGAGGACGGCTATTACTGGATCACCGGCCGGGTCGACGACGTGATCAACGTCTCCGGCCACCGAATCGGAACCGCCGAAGTCGAAAGCGCTTTGGTCGCGCACCCCAAGGTCGCCGAGGCCGCGGTCGTCGCTTACCCGCACGAGATCAAAGGGCAGGCGATCTACGCCTTCGTCACCCTGAACGCCGGAGAAGAAGGCGACGAGGCGCTCCGCAAGCAGCTAAACCAGGAAGTCCGCAAGCACATCGGCCCGCTAGCCGCCCCCGAAAAGATCCACTTCACCCCCGCTCTCCCCAAGACCCGCTCCGGCAAGATCATGCGGAGGATTCTAAGAAAAATCGCGGAAGGCGCCACGGGCGGATTTGGCGACACCTCGACGCTGGCGGACCCGGGCGTGGTCGATGCACTTCTTGCAGGGCGGCAGTAGCCGCCGCTATCCCTCCGAACTGGGAGGGGGAGTTTGATGGCGAGCGCAGCTGAGCCACACCGCGAGCGGCCGTGGTCGATGAGCCGGGTGGTCATCGCCTCGTCCGCCGGGACCGCGTTCGAGTGGTACGACTTCTTCATCTTCGGCTCGCTCGCGCCGGTCATCGGTCACGCCTTCTTCTCGGCGCTCGACCCGACGCCCGCGCTGATCGCCGCGCTCGGCCTGTTCGCCGCCGGATTCGCCTTCCGCCCGCTCGGTGCGCTCATCTTCGGAATCGTCGGCGACCGCGTCGGCCGCAAGGGCGCATTCCTCGCCACCGTTAGCCTGATGGGCGGAGCGACCTTCCTGATCGGACTCTTGCCGACCTATGCGCAGGCCGGCGCGCTCGCCCCGGCCTTGCTCATCGTGCTGCGGATCCTCCAGGGCATCGCGCTCGGCGGCGAATATGGCGGCGCGGCCATCTACGTCGCCGAGCATTCGAGCGTGGAGAAGCGCGGCGCCGCGACGGGCTGGATCCAGTCCACCGCCTCCTTCGGCCTGCTCGCCGCCATGGCGATCATCTTCGGCTCGCGAAGCTGGCTTGGAGAGGAGGCGTTCGGCGCCTGGGGCTGGCGGATCCCGTTCCTCGTCTCGGTCGTGCTGCTCGCGGTTTCGCTGTGGATGCGCCTCAAGCTTTCGGAGAGCCCCGAGTTCGCGAAGCTGGTCGCCGAAGAGAATGTGAGTGAGCATCCGTTTCGCGAAGCTTTCGGCCAGCGCGAGAACCTCAAGCGAGTCCTGATCGCCTTCTTCGGAATCATGTTTGCGCAAGGGGCGGTCTGGTATTTCACCTTCTTCTACATGCAGGTGTTCCTCGAAAAGTCGCTCGGAATGCCGGCGTCGATGAAGGATTTGATGATCCTGATCATGACGCTCGCCAGCGCGCCGCTTTACGTCTTCTTCGGCTGGTGGTCGGACAGGGTCGGCAGGAAGCCGATCATCGTCGGCGGGATGGCGCTGGCGCTGATCCTCTATTTCCCCGGATCGCACTGGATAGCGCAGGCGGTGAACCCGGCGCTGGTCCACGCGCAGGCGACGACCCCCGTTGTGGTCGAGACCGATCCCGCGACCTGCTCGGCGCAGTTCGATCCCGTAGGCACGGGCAAGTTCACCAGCGCCTGCGACATCGCCAAGAGCGCGCTCATCAGCCGCGGAATCTCCTATTCGACGGCCGCGTCGCTGGACGGCAGCACGCGCGTGCTCGTCGGCGACAATGCAGTCCGCGTGAGCGACGGCCACGGCTTGTCCGGTGCGGACCTGAAGAGCCTGAAGGCCAGCGCCGGTGGCTCGGTCGCAATGGCGCTGGAGACGGCTGGCTATCCCAAGGGTGCGGACCCTGCCCAAATGAACCTGCCGGTGCTGATCGCGATCCTTTTGCTCTTCACCGTCGGAGCGACCGCGCTCTACGGCCCGCAGGCCGCGGCGCTGGTCGAGATGTTCCCGACCCGGGTCCGCTACACGGCTTTGTCGGTCCCCTATCATTTCGGGATCGGCTGGGTCGGCGGGTTCCTCCCCGCGGTCAGCGTCGCAATCGTCGCCGCGACCGGCAATATTTATTCCGGCCTCTGGTACGCCGTCGTCTTCACCGGAATTTCGGTGCTCGTGTCGCTGCTATGGCTGCCGGAGACGAAGGGGCGGAAACTGGACGAGATCTAGGTTACGCGCACCAGTGGATGTCGATCGGCTGCTCGGCCTCGGCCAGCACGCGTCCGATGGGGAGCTTTGAACTCTGCCCGTCGGCGATCGCCTGCTCGAGCAGGTCGCGCCTGGCCTGCCCCTGAAGCGCGATCATGATCGTCCGCGCCGACAGGATTGAAGCTCGGGTCAGCGTCACACGCGGCTCTCCACTATCCGGCTTCACTCCCACCGCGCGCCGCGCCTTGGGCGCATCGAGCGCGTCCTGGAGGTCCGGCCCCGAGGCGATCCCCGCCGCGCTCCCATCCTCGCCGACGCTCAGCCAGACGAGGTCGGGCGGCCACGGCAGGTCCTGGAGCCGGGCATCGGCCGAATTGCCGGCGAGCCTGTAGTCGGCCAGCGGAGTGACGATCGGAACCACCCGGGCACCCTTCGGCAGGAACCGCTGCGCCAGCGACCGGGCCCGGCTGCGCTCATTGTCGACCCCGACGATGAGGTCGTCGGTCGGAACGATCGTCACCTGCTTCCACTGCAGCTTCGCCTCGGCGAGCGTTGGGAAGATCGCCAGCGACGCGGCGTCGGCGGGAAGCGCGGCCAGCGCCGAGCCGCGCGCATCGAGCGCGCTTTCGAGGATGAAACCGACGTCGCCGGCGACGGCTTCGGCCATCTCGTCCGGCGAATCATAATCCCACCATTCCGCTTCGATCATGCTTATCCTTCCAAGCTAGCGCGGTGCCGGTTGCGCGTATCCGAACCATCCTGCAACCGGCTGCCCCGCCCGGTCGAGTGCCGGACGGAACCGGAGCCGGTCATGGGCAAGGTTGCAGATCGTCGAATCGATCGCCGCAACCCCCGTCCCGCGGTCGACCGTGCATTCGCTGACATAGCCGCGGTCGTCCACCCTGAGGCGAAGGAAAATTGTCGCGCCGAGCGGCCACTGGTCGAGCATTGTCCTCGGGAAATCGCGTCCGCGAAGCACCGCGGTCAGGAGGTGCGGCGGGCTGACCGCTCCGCCTTGGCCACCACCGCCGGTGCCCCTCCCCGAGCCGCCGCTTCCGGTGCCGGTGCCGGTCCCGCCGGCCCCGGTCCCCGGGCCGACGACATTCGCCGCGCCCTGGGTCGCCTGCACGCCGCTATTGGGAGTCTGCGTCGCCGTCATCGGCACCGGAAGCGGCAAGGCGATTCTTGGCTTGGGAGCCACGATCTCGGTCGCGGTGCTCCGGATGTTCTTCGGGCTCGCCGCGCCCTCGGTCTCCTTCGGCTTTTCTTGCTTGGCTTGCGTCTGCGGCTGCGGGACTGCCTCGGGGGGCGGCGGCGGCGCTTCGCTGACGTTGAACACGCGAAGCACGCTTTGCGGAGGAGCGATGCCCATCCGCCCCGACAGGTTGAGCAGCATGAACAGGAGGACGGCGTGGATCGCGACGACCGCCGCGACCGCTCCGCCCTTGTCCCTGGCCTGGAGGTCAGATCGATACATGCCGCCCGTCAACGCGGCGGGCGTGGAGCGGTTGCTCGTTACGCTTGCTTACCGACCCGTTCGGCCGCTCGTCCTGCCGCTGTTGGGGCGGCGTCCTCCGCCATGGCTGGCGCGTCCGCCCTTGGCCGCGATCTCGCGCTGCTTTTCCGGGCTCATCGCAGCAAAGCCGCGCTTTGAACCTCCGCTTTTCGTGGTCCCCATCTGTCCATTCCTCCATCGGTTCCTTTACGGTGGACTCACCGCTGTCGAACCCTGCCCAAACGCATCTCGGCCACGGCAGTTCACGAGCTTGATCGAAATTAGGGCCGGAGGGTTCAGAAGCCGGTGAGGCGGACGCCGATCCACAAGGTGCGGGGAGTGGCGCGCTCCACCGTTCCGTCGCTGTCGAGGCCCGCGATCACAGTCTCGTCGAGCAGGTTCTCGCCCCGGGCGACGAGCTGCAGCCGCCTAGTGAGCGGCCAGGCGACGAACGCGTCGATTGTGGTCGCGGGCCGAATCCGCTGCTTGTTGAGATCGTCCTCATATTGGGCGCCGACACGGCGGATCAGGAGCGACGCCGAGCGGCCGCCGTCGTGCCAGCCGAGCTCGCCGGTGAGCACCAGGTCCGGAGTCTGTGCCGGACGCAATCCATCGAGGTTCGCCGCGGCGCCGGCTGCCTCGACCCGCGCGTGGGTGAAGCTTGCGCCGGCGCGGACCGTCCACGGTCCCCGGCTCACCTCGCCCGACGCCTCGATGCCGCGAACCTTTACCGCGTCCAAGTTCTGCCGCTGGCTGAAGTCGCCGGCGACAAAGCCGATGCCCGGGAAAATCCCGGGGCCGCGGCCGAGCGTGACGTTGGCGATGGCGCCGGACAGCCGGTTGACGAAGCCGGTCAGCTCCAGCTCGGCCGCGCCGCGACGGTAGCGAACGCCCACTTCCGCTCCGGCCAGGCGCTCGGGATCGAGCAGCGGATTGGCCGCCGTCGCGTCGGGCCCGGCGCGGAACGGTCGGAACAGCTCGTTGAGCGTCGGCATTCGCCAGCCGAGATAGGCCGCGGAGCGAAGGCTGAGCCCGCTTCCGACGTCGACGACCGCCCCGGCCCGGGCCGTCGGCCGCCAGCCGCTTCGATCGGCAAAGCGGTCGTCGCGCAGAATCACTCCGGTGGCGATCTGCCGTTCCACCAGCCTGCCGTCGGCAATCGTCCAGTGATCGAGGCGCGCGCCGCCGCTCAGTGTCAGCGGACCGCCGGTCCAGGTAGCTTCCGCGAACAGCCCCTGCGTGCCGGTGTCGCCGCCGGCCACCCGGTGCCGCGTCGGTTGCGCTGCGACAAAGCGGAAGAACTCGCGCGTCTCGCCGCTGGTGAAGCGGACGTCACCGCCGAGGCGAAGCTCGACTCCGCCGCCGACCGGCGGACGAACCTCGATGCTTCCGCCAAGCCCGCGCGACGGCACCGAATGCTGGAGGGCGACCCGCTGCGCCTCAGTCCGCTCGTCGTTGACGCTGGCGAAGCCGCTCCGGAAGTTGCGCCACTGGCCATAGGCGCTCGCCGACCACGCCCAGCGCCCGCTGCCGACCAGGCGAAGCGAAGCATCGGCGCCTCGAGTCCGGTTCTGGGTGAACGGGACACCGCGGTTGCGGGTGTCGACGAAGCCGAGCCCGCTCGCCTGCAATTCGACACCGTTGGCGACCGGAGCGATCCAGCGGGCGCGGACGCTGCCTTCGGCATAAGGCGAGGTCCGGTCGACCGGCCCGCGTGTCGCCTCGGTGACAGGGATGAAGCCGCTGCTCCGCGCCCCCCGCGCGTCGAGGGTCACCAGGCCGCGGCCGACCTCTGCGCCCAAATACGCGTGGCCGTCTACGGAATTCCGGCTGCCGGCTTCGATCGACGCATTGGCTCCCGCTTCGCTGGCGCTGCTCATGTCGATGACGCCCGCCAGCGCCCCCGGGCCGAAGGCGACGCTGCCGCCGCCGCGGGTCACCCGGACCTGGGCAAGGCCCTGCGGATCGTAGGCCGGCCAGTTGACCCAGCCGCCGAACGGGTCCGCCTGCGGCACTCCGTCGAGGACCAGCAAGGCGCGGCTCGAGGCGTTGCCGCCCAGCGCCCGCAACGTCACGCCCTGGCTGGTCGGGTGGGCGCTCGTCGAATCCGAGCGCCGGAACAGCTGCAGCCCCGGCACCGATTTCAGTATCTCGTCAAGCTGGTGGCTCGGCGCGTTCGTCAGCCTCTCGCGTCCTATCGTCTCGAGAGTGTAGGCCCGCGCGGCCGCAGGATCGGGCAAGGCCTTTCCGGTGACGACGATCTCGGCGTGTGACGGTTCGGGAGGGGGCAGAGCTGCAGGCATTACGGGCGGGTAACGACCTTGCCGTCTGGTGTTTCCCTAAAGGCTGGCGGAGAGGGTGGGATTCGAACCCACGGTACGGTTGCCCGTACGCCGCATTTCGAGTGCGGTGCTTTCGACCACTCAGCCACCTCTCCGCATGACAAAAGGTGCTGCGCTCAGGGCTACGGCGCCGGTCGGTGCGCGCGTCTAGCAACCCCTTGTGCCCTTGCCTAGCCTGACCCGGACCCTAGATTGCACCCATGTCGCAGGTTGATCGTTCTTTTGATATGGGCGCCGGTCGCTCGATGTCCATTGCCAGCGCGCGCTTCGCCATCGGCGAGGTCGTTCGCCACCGCTTGCTCGATTTCCGCGGAGTCGTTTTCGACGTCGACCCTCAGTTCGCAAGCAGCGAGGAATGGTACGAGGCCATCCCCGAGGCGATGCGGCCGGCCAGGGATCAGCCTTTCTATCACCTGCTCGCGGAGAATGCCGACGCCACCTATGTCGCCTATGTCAGTCAGCAGAACCTGGTCCACGACGACAGCGATGAGCCGGTCGATCATCCCGCCATCGGCACCATGTTCGACAGCTTCGACGGCGAGCGGTACCGGCTGAGGCCGGAGCACCGCCACTAGGTTGACAGCCGCGAACCGCTGCCATAGGCGGCTCGCTTTCGCGCGGACCCTTAGCGGACGCGCGCCACAAGCACAGAAGAGAAGCCAATGTTCGCAGTCGTGCGCACGGGCGGCAAGCAGTACCGAGTCGCCCCCGGAGACAAGATTGTCGTCGAGAAGATGGACGGGAACGCCGGTGACACCGTCACCCTTGGCGACGTCCTCCTTGCCGGCGAGGGGTCCGAGCTCAAGAAGACCGACGGGCTGACCGTTGCCGCCGAGATCATCGCCCAGGCGAAGGGCGAGAAAGTCACCGTCTTCAAGAAGCGCCGTCGCCACAATTACCGGCGCAAGAAAGGCCACCGCCAGCAGCACACGATCCTGAGGATCACGGCAATCGGCGACCAGAAGGCGCAGCCCAAGGCAAAGCCGGCCAAGGCCGAGGCTCCGAAGCCTGAAACGGCCGCTCCGGCGAAGGCCGCGAAGCCGGCGGCGGAGGAGAAGGCCGCTCCGGCGAAGGCTGGAAAGCCGGCCGCGAAGGCGTCGACAAAAAATGCTGCACCTGCTAAGGCCGCGGCCAAGAAATCAGCTCCCAAGGCGAAGAAGTAAGCAAGCATGGCACATAAGAAAGCAGGCGGGTCGTCCCGCAACGGCCGCGACAGTGAGAGCAAGCGCCTCGGCGTGAAGCTGTTCGGCAGCCAATCGGCTCGCGCCGGCAACATCATCGTGCGCCAGCGCGGCACCAAGTGGCACGCCGGCGATAATGTCGGCATGGGCAAGGACCATACCCTCTTTGCGCTTACCGATGGGATCGTGACGTTCCGAGACGGCAAACTCCGTCGCAAATACGTCCACGTCATGCCGGCAGCGGAAGCAAAATAGGAGCGGTCAGAAAGGGACCGCTCCCACGAGGGGGCGGCCCGGACGAGATCTCAAGCAGATCGAGACCACAAGGGAGAAGAGGGAAGCCCCCTCCTCTCCCTTCTTTGTTTCTGAAGGGCAACAATCTTCTCCCGGAACTGTCACCCGGCGCCGCTAGGCGCCGGGCGCAAGGAGAAGAGGGATGTTCGCAAGGACGCCAAGATTGCTGCTGAGGCCAGGCTTCCCGGAAGACGCGCAGGCGCTTGCCGCCGCGATCGGCCACCAGGCGATCGTCCGAAACCTGGCCAATGCGCCGTGGCCCTATGCGCTCCGCGATGCGGAGGCTTTCCTCGCCGCGCCCCGCGATCCCGTTCTGCCGTCGCTTGTCATCGTCGAGCGCACCGGCGGAGCGCCGCGGCTCGTCGGCGCGTGCGGTCTCGGCCGACGGCCATCGGGAGCGGTGGAGCTCGGTTACTGGATCGGCAGGCGCGACTGGGGACGCGGAATTGCCACCGAAGCCTGCGCGGCACTGGTCGACATCGCACGCACGCTCGGGCTGGGCGCCCTCGAAGCCTCGCATTTCCTCGACAATCCGGCGTCCGGCCGGGTGCTGGAGAAGCTCGGCTTTGCGCCCACCGGGATCGTCGCTCCGCGCCTGTGCTGCGCGCGCGGCGAGCAGGTTGCGGCGCGGCTGTACCGGCTCCAGCTTCGGATCCGGCAGGTCGCCGTGCCGGAGGAAATATTGGCGGCCTGAACGCCGGGGTAAAGCGTTCACCGCTTCGCTTCGCGTTCCCCGCACCGCCTGCTATATCGCCCTGCGAGGGGATTGCTCGGGGATCCGGGGCTGATGTTCGACGACGTACTCAAGCATCGGTCCGGCCGAGTCATCGCCCTCGCTCGAGTGGTGCTGGCGGCGGTGTTCCTGTTCGCGATCTGGGTCGATCCGAGCCAGCCGGCACAGGCCGTCGGGGCGACCTACTCCCTGCTCGTGATCTATGTCCTCGCGGCAGCCGCAGTGGCCGTCCTCACCTGGAACGGGTGGTGGTTCGACGCTCGGCTCGCGGCCCCGATGCAGGTCGTCGACATCATCGTCTTCACCCTGCTCGTGCTCACCAGCGACGGCTACACCAGTCCGTTCTTCGTCTTCTTCGTATTCCTGGTTCTGTCGGCGGCAATCCGCTGGGGCTGGCGTGAGACGGCGCTGACCGCGATCCCGGTCACCCTGCTCTACGTCGCCGCCGGCTTCGCAGCCGGATCCCAGACCGGCACGAACTTCGACCTTCAGCGCTTCATTATCCGCGCCGGCAACCTGGTGGTCCTCTCGGGAGTCCTCATCTGGTTCGGGGTCAATCACGGCTTTTCCGGACTGCGGTCGCTAAAGAACGACCTGCTGCGCGACGTGTCTCCGGGCGAATCGCCGCTCGAAAGTGCTATCACGGGCGCAGCTGCGGCAACCGGAGCGCAACGCGCGCTGCTGTTGTGGCGAGGCCGGGGCAGCAGCCAATGGCTGGCGATCGCGAGGGACGGCGCGAAATTCAGCACCACCGCTTTGACCTCTCCGCTCGAGCTCCAGCGCGGCCCGTTCCTGTTCGACATCAAGCGCAATCGCGGCCTGTGCCGCGGCCCATCCAGGCACATGCGCCTTTCCACGGCCCAGGCACTGGTGGATCGGAAGACGGCCGGCGAGAACGGCATCGAAGAGGGACTCGGAGTCCCGGTTGGCACCGCCGCCGGCGAAGGCCTCCTGCTCCTGGGAGGAATCCGCGGCCTGTGCACCGACCATATCGAGTTCGGCGAGACGGTGAGCAATGCTGTTGCGGCGCACATCCAGCGTCACGCACTGCTCGCTGCAGTCGAGGACGGAGCGATCGCCCGGGCGCGCCTGTCGCTCGCGCGCGACCTGCACGACAGCATCGTCCAGTTCCTGGCCGGCGCCACCTTCAGGATCGAGGCGATCACGCGTGCTCTTCGGGCGGGCGACCGGCCCGAGCGCGAGCTCAAGGATTTGAAGCAACTCCTGCTCCACGAGCAGCAGGAGTTGCGATCGGCGATCGGCGCGCTGAGGAGCGAGACCATCGCGCTTCCGAAGCTTGCGGGAGACCTCGCCGCCTTGTGCGACAGGCTGGCGATGCAGTGGGACATCAAGTGCCTGTTCTCGGCCGAGGTGCCGGGGACGAGCGCTCCGATGCGGCTCCACCTCGATACCCACCAACTCATCCGCGAGGCAGTCGCCAACGCCGTTCGACACGCCCGCGCGAAATCGGTTACAGTCCAGTTCACGGCCGACGAGAGCGACTTGAGGCTGGACATCAGCAACGACGGCGGCGGGAGCGAGCGGCTGAAAGACGGGATGCCATGGTCGCTACGCGAACGCGTCGATGAGGCGAACGGGACCCTGATGCTGGCAAGCCGCGAAACGGGGACCGACGTTTCCATAACCTTGCCACTCAAACCGGAGACTCGGCCGTGACTCGAATCCTGCTCGCCGACGACCATCCGATGATCCAGGCCGCCGTCGAGGCGATGCTTCGAGGCAGCGAATACAAGCTCGTCGCCAAGGCGAGCAGCGGCAACGAAGCCCTGCGCGAGATCGAGGAGCACGATCCCGAGATCGTCGTCCTCGACATCCAGATGCCGGACGGGAGCGGCCTGGAGGTGCTTCGGCAGCTTCGCTCGAGCGGTGACGATCGCAAGGTCGTGCTTCTGACCGCGTCGATCGACGAGACGGGCTTTGCCGAAGCGCTGAGCCTCAGGGTCGACGGAGTCCTCATGAAGACCTCCGACCCGGCGCTTCTGATCGATTGCCTCGACTCGGTGCGGTCGGGCGAAGAATGGATCGACCGGCATTTGCAAGCGGAGGCGGCGCCGAGCCCGCCTGCGCGCAATCGGTCGATGTTGTCGCCGCGCGAGAGCGAGCTGGTCCAGCTCGTTCGGCGGGGCCTGAGGAACCGAGACATCGCCGAGAAGCTCGGAATCACCGAAGGCACAGTGAAGGTCTATCTCCACAGCGTGTTCGAGAAGACCGGGGTGGCGAACCGCACCGAGCTCGCGATCCGCGCCGCAGAGTGGGTGGACGCCTGAGCGAAGGGCTTTCGCCCGGTCAGTTCGAGGTGCGAGCAGCGCCTCCTCACTTCCAATCGCCGCCCTAACCGGCATGCTCGCGGCTGCTTCGCAAAAGCGTGCCAAATCGAGACAGGTTAATGGCTCCTCACGACTACGGTTAACTTTCGATGAGTTACCGACAAATTTCTACGGGATTAACAGACCGTTACCGCAGGGGAGCGAGTCGCATTGCGGATTGCGGTGGTGTGACTCAACCGGGATTGAGGAGAGTACCCATGAAATTCATCAAGAGTGCGGCGATTGCCGCGCTGCTAGGCTCATCGATCGTTTCGAGTCCGGCGTTTGCCGCCGTCACGGTTCTCGACACCGTCACACCCAACGACGCGACGCCGACAACGCTCGCTGCCATGCAGACCAAGTGCGACGATCTGGCGGCCGTGCATGGCACGACCTGGACCGGCACCCTGGACGAGACCACCATCGTTGCCAACGCGACGCCGGTGAGCGGCCCGACCGAGTCGGGTACGCACTCCATAGCGGATGCCATCGACGGCACCCTCGTAGGCGCGGGGACCTTCACCCCCGCTCACCTCGAGATTCTCGGTGATCCCTTTCGCAACGGCGGAAGCGTCAACATGTTCGGGATCCAGCAGTCCGTCGGCGGTCACTACAGCGCCAGCCAATATGATTTCGAAGGGCAGTTCGACACAACGTTCGAATATTCCTTCACCTGCAAGATGAAGGAGTCTGTAACGACTCCCGCCACCGGCCATCACATATGGACGCTGGACCCCTCGGATCCGAATGCAGCTGCCTGCCTGGCCTTTGATAAAAATGGTCTGTTCCAGGGAGAGGACCAGGCCCAGTGTCTCTGGGTTGTCGACTCGCCGGGCGGGACCGAAGATCAGGACCGGGCCGATGAATTCAGCTCCGTGAACCAGACCCAGACGGACACGCTTCTCGCTCATGAGGACGCCGGCGAAGGGTTCGACACGGACGAGACGCTGATAATCGGCCAAGTCGTCGTCTGCATCTCGCCGAGCAAGACTGGCACGAAACTGCCGGGCTCGTGGGTACAGCAGAACGGCTACACCGGCGATAAGTGCACGACCACGTGGTACAACGGCGGTGCGATGGTGGGCGTGCCGAACCTCAACGACGGCAGCCACAATTTCGTAACTGTGCCCGTCGTCTGAGCGTTGGTTTAGCTGATGGCATGAAGAAGCCTCGCCGGAGCGACCACCGGCGAGGCTTTCTTTAAGTCTTTTGTTCTAATCTCTTTTCGGTTCAGGATAGCGGGCCTGAGGGGACATGATTGTGTCGGGTGTCGGAAGGCTCGCGGTTGCGCCGCGCCGTCAAAATCTCTGCCTCAGACAGATCGCGATTGCACTGCTCCTCGCGAGCGCTGCCTTTCCTGCCCGCGCCGATAGCGTCGATACGGGAGCCCCGGCCCAGCCGGCTCCCGACCGGGGAACGTCTCAGGACATCATCGTCACCGGCCAGCGCTTGTTCGGAGACGTCGTTCCGGAGAGGAACCTCGATCAGGATGCCATCGAAAGCTATGGCGTCAGCACGGTCGATGATCTTTTGGGCGAAGTTCAGGCCGAGCTCGGCGAAGACGAAGATCCCGTGATCCTCGTGAACGGCGAACGGGTGGATTCTCTGGACGATATCGGGGAGTATCCCGTTGAAGTCCTCCGCAACGTGCAAGTGCTTCCTCGAGGCTCCGCCGTCCGTGTCGGCGGGCGCACCGGACAGCGCGTGATCAGCCTGACCCTGAAGCGCAATATGCGTGCGGCGACGCTGACTGCAGCCCCCAAAATTGCGACAGACGGCAGCTGGCATGCGGGCCGAGGCGAGGCCCTATTTACCTTCCTGCAGGGGGTCACTCGCGCCAACATCGGATTGAGGGTCCGCGACGAGAGCTCATTGCTCGAAAGTGAGCGTGGCATCATTCAGCCGGGTCAAAGCGTGCCGTTCGCGCTCGAGGGAAATGTCGTCGGCTTCCCAAACACGTCGGCCGAAATCGATCCGCTCCTCAGTGCTCTTGCGGGTCAGGTCGTTACGGTTGCACGCGTGCCGGGCGTTGCTAATCCGACGCTAGCGGACTTCGCTGCCGGTGCCGGCCAGGAAAACAGCACGGACCTCGGCCAATTTCGTACGTTGCGGCCAGGTACGCGCAATTACGACTTGAACGGCACGTTCAATACTCGGCTTGCTCACTGGCTCAGCTCGAACGTGACACTGCGCCTGAACCGCAACACCAGCAACTCGCTGAGAGGCCTGCCTTCGGGCAGCTTCATCCTCGCGGCCGGCAACGGATTTTCGCCATTCTCGCGGGACGTCACCCTCGCGTTCTTTGGCCAAGATCCACTTCGATCGCGGTCCGTGCGGGAGAGCGGCGAAGGCCGGCTGACGCTCAACGGAAAGTTTGGCCGGTGGTTTTCGAAATTCGACGCCCGTCATTCGGAATCGTCGGACAGTTTCGACAGCGACCGGCAGGCGTTCGGGTTCATCCCCCTTGCCGACGACGTCGATCCGTTCACGTCCGATCTGTCCGACCGGATTCCGATCCAGACCAACCGCAGCAGCTCGCGAACAGTTACGAATTTTACGCAATTGTCATTCACGGGGCCTGCGTTCGATTTGCCTGCAGGCCCAGTGCAGACGACACTCGAAGGGAGTCTGTCGTGGTATTCGCTCCGCGCGCAGAGCACGTTCGCCGTGAACCCCGACCGGCGATTTCGCCGTGACGCGCAGGCGATCCGCGGCGCCGTCGACATTCCGCTTTCCAGCCGCGACAACAACGTTCTCGCCGCCATTGGCGATCTTGGAGCGACTGCCGAATTTTCGCGCACGCATTATTCTGACGCCGGCTCGCTCGATTATTATGCGTTCGGGTTGAATTGGCAGCCGATCGCGCCTCTGCAGCTGAGGGCCTCCATCGAACGGAATGAAACGCCGCCCCTCATCCGGTTCCTGGGCGATCCCGTCATCGTCATCCCCGTGGTCCGCGTCTTCGATCCCGTCACCGGCAAGACGGTCGACGTGAACCAAATCACGGGCGGCAATCCCAACCTTCGTCCCGAGAAGGCGACGATCCGGCGCCTTAGCGCGCTAGCGACGCTCGATCGCCGGCTCAACTTGCAGCTCAATACCGAATATACGGACACCAGCGAGCGCAACTACATCTCGTCCCTTCCGCCGGCGAGCCTGCCGGTCATGCTCGCCTTCCCCGACAGGTTCATCCGCGATACGGCAGGCGACCTCATCACCGTCGATCTTCGGCCGGTTAACTTCGACAGCCATCACGAAAGACGCTTGCGCTGGGGGTTGAGCGCGCGCGTGAAGCTGCGCGGAAGAAGTGTCGCCGGTGTCGCTGAAAACGCCGCGCCACCCTCGGACAGCAGCGATAAATCTCAGACCGATGCGTCCGGCCTGGCGCATGTGTCGCCTCCCCGGCCTCGAACCAACCCCGGCACCTACATCCAGCTGACGGCCAACCACACTGTCGTCTTTTCGGACAAGATCGCCATCCGACCGGGTCTGAACACCGTGGACCTGCTCGGCGGCGGCGCTATCGGAATTGGCGGCGGGCGCCTGAGGCACCAGGTCGACGCCACCGTGGCGATAACCTCGGGAGGACTGGGTGCGAGGGTTGGTGCGACCTGGCGCGGGCCGAGCTCCCTCGACACCCGGATCGGCGGGATCACCGACACGCTGCACTTTTCGCCGGTGTTCCTCGTTAACCTTCGCGTTTTCGCCGACGCCCGGCGATTCTTCCCCAATGCGAACTGGGCAAAGGACCTTCGTTTTTCGCTCGAGGTGGTCAATGCGACCAACGACCGCCAGAAGGTCCGCGATTCGTTCGGCAATACGCCCCTGCAATATCAGCCCGCCTATCGCGACCCGCTGGGCCGCACGATCGAGTTCGAAATCCGCAAGGTCTTCTAGTTACCGGCGACCGCGGTTAACGATTGTTGAAGCCCAGCGACTGCTGTAGCTGATTGACCCAACCGGGGAGTTCGCGTCGAGTCGCGGCGCGTGTAGGTTTTCACGCACGGCCCAGGTCCGCGCGTGGACTCCCTCGCTGGCGTCCCGGCGCCAGCGAGGGCAGTCTCCAACATGAGATGCCGAGCGCGACACAAGTTGCGCGAATGCCGGCCGACAGGTCGGCGTCAGCCGAGCCTGATCGACGGCACGCGATTCACTTGCGTGTCCGCACGCCGCCTCCACAGAAGTGGCGCTTCGCCCTCCTCCCGCCTACATCGCGCCGATGCACTTCCTCGACCAGGCAAAGATCTACGTGAAGTCGGGCGCCGGCGGCCCTGGCGCGGTCAGCTTTCGCCGCGAAAAATACATCGAGTTCGGCGGCCCCGACGGCGGCGACGGCGGCAAGGGCGGCGACATCGTCTTCGAGGCCGTCGCCGGCCTCAATACGCTCATCGACTTTCGCTACACCCAGCATTTTCGAGCGCCGCGCGGCAAGGGCGGCGCCGGGTCGAATCGGACCGGCGCCGCGGGCAAGGACCTGGTTGTCCGGGTGCCGGTCGGGACCCAGGTCCTCGCCGACGACGAGGATCGCTCGCTAGTCGCCGACCTTACCTTCGAGGGGCAGCGCATTCCGCTTCTCAAAGGCGGAATGGGCGGGCGCGGCAACGCCAGCTACAAGAGCTCGACCAATCGGGCCCCACGCCAGCACCAGACCGGTGAGCCGGGCGAGGAGATGTGGGTCTGGCTGCGGCTGAAGCTGCTTGCCGACGTCGGTCTCATCGGGCTTCCCAATGCCGGCAAGTCGACCTTCCTCAACCGGGTGACCAACGCGACCGCCAAGGTCGGCGCTTATCCGTTTACCACCCTGCGTCCGCAACTCGGGGTCGTGCGCCACAAGGGCCGCGAGTTCGTCCTCGCCGACATCCCCGGCCTGATCGAGGGCGCGGCCGAAGGGGCGGGCGTCGGCGATCGCTTCCTCGGGCACGTCGAGCGCACGCGAATCCTCCTCCACCTCATCGATTCGGCCGGAGAGGACGCGGGCGACGCCTGGACGATCATCCGCGACGAGATGGGGCGATACGGCGCCGGCCTCGACGACAAGATCGAGGTGCTCGTTCTCAGCCGAAGCGACCTCGTCGAGCCAATGCAGCTGAAAAAGGCCAGGCAATCGCTGGCCGAAGCCGGAGCGCCCGACCCGCTGGTGGTCTCGGCGGCCACCGGCGACGGGGTCGAGGCGGTTCTCGATCGAATCCTCCAAAGCCTCGGCCCCGAAGCCGAAGCTGCCGAGGTGGACGGCGCGCCGGACCGCGACTGGTCGCCGCTGTGACGATTGCGGTGACCGGCGGCACCGGCTTCGTCGGCACCCGCTTCATCGACATTGCCGCCGCCGCCGGGAACGAGCTCCGCGCCCTCACCCGCCGGCCCCAGCCTGCGCACCGCCAGGTCGAATGGGTCGACGGCTCGCTCGCCGATCCCGATGCGCTCCGCCGGCTCGTCACCGGCTGCAATTGCGTCGTCCACATTGCCGGAGTGCTGAACGCGCGCGACCCGGCCGATTTCGAGCGCGGCAACGTCGAGGGGACACTGGCGATGCTCGCGGCCTCGACGGCAGCCGGAATCACCCGCTTCGTCCATGTCTCCTCACTGGCCGCGCGCGAGCCGAAGCTGTCGCGCTACGGAGCCTCCAAGGCGCGTTCCGAGGAGCTGGTCGAGCGCTCCGGGCTCGACTGGGTGATCGTCCGTCCGCCCGCCGTCTACGGGCCCGGCGACCGGGAAACTCTCGAGCTGTTCAGGATGGCGAAGCTGCGGCTGATGCTCCTGCCGCCGCGAGGGCGAGTTTCGGTCATTCACGTCGACGACCTGTCGCGCCTGCTGCTTGCGCTGGCGGAGGTGGACGAGCCCAGCCGGATCGTCCTCGAACCCGACGACGGGCGCCCGCAGGGCTGGAGCCACAAGGCGCTGGCGAAGTCGATCGGCCGCGCCGTCGGCCGAAGCAACCTGTCGCTGTCGATGCCACGAGCGGTGCTCCGACTCGGCGCGATTGTCGACCAGATCGTCCGGCGCGAGCGCGCCAAGCTGTCCGCCGACCGCGCGGCTTATTTCAGCCACCGCGACTGGGTGGTGAACCCGGATCGCCGCCCCTCGCCCGGCTTCTGGCGTCCGCAGGTGGAAACGGAGCAGGGCCTCGCCGCCGCCGCCGTCTGGTACAGTCGCGAAGGCTGGCTGTAGCCAGACCCGAAGCCGCCGCATTCGCGCCCCATTGCATTGCGAAACGGCGCCCCCGCGAATAGGGCGACATACGATGGACGAAAGCGACGCAATCTATGGCCGGGTCAAGGCGCTGGTCGACACTTTCAACAAGAAGGGCGTTCCGGTCACTCCGGAGACCCGCTTCCAGCAGGACCTGGAGTGGGACAGCCTGACCGTTCTCGATTTCGTCGCGGGCGTCGAGGACGAGTTCGACATCATCATCTCGATGAACATGCAGGCGGAAATCGAGACCGTCGGCCAGCTCGCCGATGTCGTCCGCAAGCTCGCCAAAGACTGAGGCCGAAGCCGCTTGAGCGATCTCTTTTCCAAGTTCGACCCGCTGATCGCGCAGCGCGAAGCGCTTCTTTCGACGGGTCTCACCGATCCTTTCAATCTGGTGATGGAAAAGGTCGAAAGTCCCACCGTCGCCATCTGCAACGGGAAGCGGACGATCCTTCTCGGCACTTACAATTACATGGGGATGACGTTCGATCCGGACGTGATCGCGGCGGGAAAGAAGGCGCTTGACGAATTCGGCTCGGGAACCACCGGAAGCCGGGTCCTCAACGGCACCTATTCCGGCCACCGCGCCGTCGAGCAGGCGCTCAAGGACTTCTATGCGATGGACCATGCGATGGTCTTCTCGACCGGCTACCAGGCCAATCTCGGGATCATCTCCACCATTGCGGGCAAGGACGATTACATCGTCCTCGACATCGACAGCCACGCGTCGATCTACGACGGCTGCGCGCTCGGCAACGCCCAGATCGTCCCGTTCCGCCACAATGACATCGAAGCGCTGGAAAAGCGCCTCAAGCGAATCCCCGAGGGGGCCGGCAAGCTGGTCGTGCTCGAGGGCGTCTATTCGATGCTCGGCGACGTCGCTCCATTGAAGGAGATGGTCGCGGTCTCGAAGGCGAACGGGGGGATGGTGCTGGTCGACGAAGCCCATTCGATGGGGTTCATCGGCGAGCACGGCCGCGGCGTGGCCGAGGCGCAGGGCGTAATCGAGGACGTCGACTTTATCATCGGCACCTTTTCGAAGTCGGTCGGAACGGTCGGCGGATTCTGCGTGTCCAACCACCCCAAGTTCGAGATCCTTCGGCTGGTGTGCCGCCCCTATGTCTTCACGGCGTCGCTGCCGCCGTCGGTCGTCGCTACCGCAGCGACCTCGATCGGCAAGCTGATGCACGGCGCCGGCAAGCGGGCGCACCTGTGGGAAAATTCGAAAAAGCTCCATTCCGGCCTCAAGGCGCTCGGGTTCACCCTTGGAACCGAACAGCCGCAATCGGCAATTATCGCCGTGGTGATGCCGGACCTGGAGACCGGTGCGGCGATGTGGGAGGCTCTGCTGGAAGAGGGGCTTTACGTGAACCTCGCCCGCCCGCCGGCGACCCCTTCGGGAATGACTTTGCTCCGCTGCTCGCTGTGCGCCGAGCATTCGAGCGAGCAGGTCGACGAGATTCTTGCGATGTTCGGTGCCGCGGGACGGGCGACCGGCTGCATTTGAAGGAGGGACCTGCCTTTCGCTGGCGCGAGCAGATGGTTAGGGTGACGTCATGACACCGGGCGGGGACGAGATCCGGTTCGACTGGAGGCGCGGAGGAGCCGCTGCCGGAGCACTGATGGCAGTGCTCCTTCTGCTCGGCCTAGTCGTCCTCGTCGCAATGTCCAACCAGGACCGCGACGAGGCGCTGCAGCTCGAGCGGCACGCCTATGACGTCACGCTGTTGACCCGTGCGATCGACGCCAGCGTGTCGCGCGCGGAAACCGGGCTCGGCAAGTTCGCGCTCGACGAGAACGAGAAGACCGGCAACCTCTACTACAGCTATTGGCGCCTGGCGGGCAGCCAGATCACGCAGCTCAAGGAGCAGGCGAGCGCGACTGCCGACCAGAGGCGCCGGCTCGACCAGCTCCAGCGCATCTATGACGAGCTCGGCGCGAAGTTCGACACTGTCGCCCGGGTGATCTCTGCCCGGAAAGGCAATGCCGGCGTGAGCTATTTCTATGCGGCAATGAACGAGCCGCTCGAGCCCGCTCTTCACGCCGAGCTCCGCGACATCGCCCAGACCGAACGAGAGCTTCTTTACGAGCGCATGCAGCAGACCCGCTTCTTCTCCGCGCGAGCCGACCGCTTCACCGATTATCTGAGCTGGCTCGGCGTCCTGGTGGGGATTGGCGCCATCCTTCTTGGAGCCGTTGCAATCCAGGCGCTTCGCCAATTCGGCTTCGCCCGGCGAGAGGCGGAAAGTGAGTCGGAACGCGCCGAGGCTCTCGAAACCGCGGTCCGCGAGCGGACGCACGAGCTGTGGGAAGCCAACCAGGCGCTCAAGGCCGAGGCCGCCGACCGCGAAGCCGCCGAGGCGCAGCTCCGACAGGTCCAGAAGATGGAAGCCGTCGGCCAGCTGACGGGCGGAATCGCTCATGATTTCAACAATATGCTTGCCGTCGTCGTGGGCGGGGTCGACCTTGCCCGGCGGCGGCTGAACGGTCCCCGCCGCGAGGTTCTGGCCCACCTCAATAATGCAATGGAAGGCGCCACCCGGGCCGCCGCGCTGACTCGCCGCCTGCTGTCCTTCGCGAGGTCGGAGCCTTTGCTTCCGGAGCGGGTCGAACCGATCGGGCTGGTGAAGGGCATGTCGGACCTGCTCGACCGCACCCTGGGCGAGCAGATCCGGGTCAGGGTCGACCTCGCCTCCGACACCTGGCCGGTCTATGTCGACCCGCACCAGTTTGAAAACGCGATCGTCAACCTGGCCGTGAATGCCCGCGACGCGATGGAAGGCTCGGGCCGCCTCGCCATCAGCACCTCCAACGTGAAGGTTTCGGCAAATGAAGTCGGCGACATTCGCCCCGGCGACTATGTCCGGATCGCGGTCGCCGATACCGGCTGCGGAATGCCGCCCGAGGTCAAGGAACGCGCATTCGAGCCCTTCTTCACGACCAAACCGGTCGGAAAGGGGACGGGCCTGGGCCTCAGCCAGATCTTCGGCTTCGCCCACCAGTCCGGGGGCGAGGTCGGTATAGAAAGCGAGGTCGGCAAGGGAACAACCGTTTCGCTCTATCTTCCGCGGACCGCCGCCGAGGCATCGATCCGGCTCCACCCGACTGCGCACCAGATGAGCGAGGAGGAGCGGGTACCGGGCGCCCGAATCCTCGTCGTCGAAGATGATCCGCGGGTCCGCATCTCGACCGTCGAGGCATTGCAGGACCTCGACTACGACCCCGTCGCCTGCGAGAATGGCGAGGAAGCGATCCGGATGTTCGACAGCCAGCCGTTCGACCTGGTGATCAGCGACGTCATCATGCCAGAGATGACAGGGCCGGAGCTGATCAAGGTTCTGAAGGAGAAGCGCAGCGATTTCGCGGTGCTGTTCGTCACCGGCTATGTCGGCGACAGCGAGACCGACACGCTCGTCGGCCACGAGCTCCTGCGTAAGCCGTTCACTGTCGGGGCGCTGGCCTCTGCCGTCGCCACCGCGCTCCAGCCTAGCGAACCGCCCCGCTCTTCAGGAGCCGCGGCAGCAAGCTGATCCCGGCGAGCAGCGGATGCCGCCGCTGCCAAGGCTTGAGTTCGATCTTCGTGCCGGCGTGCCGGTTGATCTTCCAGGCAATGTAATCGGCGCCCCCGGCAAAGGTCGCGCTCGCCTTGGCAAGGCGGAGCACCGAGAGCAATTTGCCCTTGCGCTGCATGCGCTTCCACCAGCGGCCCGCGGTGCTGCTGTCCTCCGGCGGCAATTCGGCAACCGCGGCCGCCCCGAAACGCCGGTACCGCTCGGCATCCGCCTCGACGATCGATTCCGAACGGTCGCCGCGCTCGGCCCGAAGCTCGGCGCCGAAGGTAAGCTGGAAGGCGCGCTTCCACAAATCGAGGACGGCGGCATTCTTGGGCGCCAGCGGCCCCGCCCGGCCCAGCAGGCTGGGAGCGCACTGGGCGATGGCATCGATGGCATGCTCGCGAGCCGCTTTCCCGGCGCTCCACGCCAGCCGCGACGGCTGGGCGAAGCGCGCAACCACCGACGTGCTTCGAGCGCCCGGCCCGCACTCGCGCTTGAAATCGGCATCGCTCAGAACCGCATATTTCGCGGCCAGTCCTCCAGCCTCGAAATAAAAAACATTGGGCGGGATCAACCGGTTGGCGACCGCGAGCCAGCGCCTGCCGTAGGCTTCGCGATAGTCCGATACGATCAGATAAAAATCGAGCATCAGCCCTTCGAGCTGCTCCTGCCGAAGGCACGATCCGTAGAAGAGCACCGCGCGCGATGCCTTGCCGTGCTTGCCGGCAATCGCCTCGGCCATTGCCGCCACTCGCGAATCCACCGGCAGCGACACTTCTTCCGCGACGAGCTCGCGCAGGGAGTCCGCCATGACGACCGCGAGCCTAGGCCGCCAGTCGGACGAACGACAACGGCTGGGCGGTCTTCAGCCGGATCGGCTTGCCGACCTCGGTGCTGAACATCTCGCCGTCGAGGATGACGTTCGAGCTGTCGCCCTCGATGCTGATCTCGTCGGCTTCCTCGAAGTGGATTCCGCGCATCTTGCGGCCCTTGTAGCCGCCGGTCATGCCGAGGAGGAGCACACGAAGCACCGATGACGGACGTTCCTCGATGGCGACGAGCTTGAGTCGCCCCCGGCCCTCGCCGCCGGTCTGGCCGGAGAACAGGAGCTTCTCCAGCGTGGTGACGATGAGCAGCGTGAAGCGTCCGGTCAGCGACCCCGCCGACCCCGTCGAAACCCGCACCGCCCGCGCCTTGGGGGGCAGGAAGCTTGCGCGAATTCCGGACATGATCCGGAACAGCAAGGCGATTGCGGTCAGCCCGTGGCTGACCGCGTTGGGAAGGCCCAGCGGGTAAATCTTGTCGCGGCAATAGAGCATCGTGTCGGCAAGGCCGGCGCCGCCCAGGAACATGCCGATGACCGGCCGCTCCGACCCGTCCTTTCGAAGCGCGATCAGCTCGCGGGCGACGAGGTGGTCCTCGAGGTGGCCCTGCGCCAGCTCGACCAGCCGCTCGAGCGCGATGATCGGGTCGCCGTGGACGCCGAGATCGAGCGCGATGAGGTTGGTCTTGCCGCTCGGGAGCACCGCCATCGGCGGCGGAACGTCACCGAAATGGCCGCCATTGTGCATTTCCGTAAGAGTCGCCTGGACCGTGCCGTCGCCACCGTTGATGACCAGCATCTTCGGGCGCACTCGGGCGATCGAGCGAAGCGCGTTGCCGATCTGGTCGACATGCTCGACCTCGTAATGGAAGATGTCCGGGTGCTCGGCGCAATATGCGCGGATCCGCGACAGCTGCGCCAGGTTGCCGGTCGACCTGGGGTTGGAAAGCAAAGCAATGCGCGGGCGGCACTGCGCCGGCCGGCACGCAGTCGAGGCGCTCTGCACCGGCATTGCCGGCGGCTCCTTGGCCTTCAACTGCGTTTTCGACATGCTATTCCCGACCGGTTCGCTATTAGAGCCATGGGTTCGACCTCGCGGCAGCGGGATCGACCCGACTGCTCGTTTCAACCCGCTTTGCGGCCAAATCATGGTGTAGGGACGACGAAGTTGCGCCGGTTGTCGTTAATCGATCGGTACCTGGCGCGGTCCATCGCGGTCCCGCTGCTGGGAACATTGATCCTCGCCGCCATGCTGCTGGTGCTCGACAAGATGCTCCGGCTGTTCGATTTCGTCGTCAATACCGGCGGTCCGGTAAGCGTCGTGTGGCGAATGCTCGCCAACCTGCTGCCCGAATATTTCTCGCTGGGAATCCCGATCGGCCTGCTGATGGGGATCCTGCTCGCCTTCCGGAAGCTCGCCTTGTCGTCGGAGCTCGACGCGCTGCGCGGAATCGGCTTCGGCTTCGGCCGCTTGCTGCGCGTGCCCTACATGTACGCTGTCGGCCTGATGATTCTCAACATCTTCATCGTCGGCTACATCGAGCCCTACGCCCATTACAAATATGAGGGGCTGCGGTTCGACTTGAGGTCGGGCGCCCTGGGCGCTTCGATCAAGGTTGGCGAGTTCAACCGCCTCGGCAAGAGGTTCACGCTCAGAATCGACAAAAGCGAGGCCCACGGGACGCGCCTGCAGGGGATTTTCGTCCAGGTCGACGATCCCAAGGGCGGAAGCGTCGCCGCCACCGCGGAAGGCGGTCGGTTCCTTTCGACCGACGACCCGCGGGTGATCCTGTTCCGGCTTCGCAACGGCCGACTGATCCAGCAATCGCCCAAGTTCGCGGCGCCGCGGACCCTGACCTTCAACAGCTACGACCTTCCGATCACCGTTCCCGCCATCGACCGCTTCCGGAGTCGCGGCGTCGACTATGACGAGTTGTTCTTCAACGAGCTCTTTCGCCTCGGCTATGGCGGCGGCGCCGTCAATCACGAGCAGGAGCTCGGCGCTCAGTCGAACTTCAACTTCCGGCTCGTCGAGATCCTGATGATGGCGATGCTGCCGATGCTTGCCGTCGCGCTTGCCGTGCCGCCCAAGCGAAGCACGTCGGCGCTCGGAATCTTCGTCGGCATCGTGATGGTCGTCGCCTATCACAAGGTAAACCAGTACGGCTCCTATGCGGGCGAGCAGGGGCGGCTCAACCCGATCCTCGCGATGTGGGGCCCGTTCGCGCTTCTCGCGGCGCTGATCGGCTGGATGTACTCCATCATCTCGCGCAAGCCGGGGGGCCAGCCGATCGGAGCGCTGGAGTGGGCCGCGGCGAAAGCCTTGCGGCGGGTCAAGGCGATGATGCCCAGATCCAGGCCTGCATGATCAACTTGCAATTCTTCCCGTCACGCCAGATCGCGCTGTACACCGTGCGGCTGTTCCTGACCCGGAGCCTTGCCGTGCTGGTCGGCCTGGTGCTGGTATTGATGATGCTCGACCTGCTGGGCGAATCGGGCAAGATCCTCGCCGTTCCGGGCAATGGCGACGCGGAGCTGTGGCGCTATGTCGGGCTCCGCATCCCGCTCCTCGCGTCGCGCTTTCTTCCATTCGCGGTCCTTCTCGGCACGCTCATCGCCTTCGTCGGCCTCAACCAGAACAGCGAGATCGTGGCGATCAAGGGCGCCGGCATTTCCGCGCACCAGATGCTCGCGCCGCTGATCGTCGCCAGCCTCGGAGTGTCGGTGCTGGCTTTCGCGTTCAACGAGACGGTCGTCGTCCATTCGGCGCGGGTGGTGAATGCGTGGAGCGATAACGACTACAAGCCGGTGCCCCCGGAAAGCGGGATCCTCAGCAACATCTGGGTGACCCACGGCGGCGACCTCGTGCGCGCGCGGGTCGCCGCCGGCCAGGGCGCCTCCTTCCGGACCGAGGGCATCACCATCTACCAGCGCGACCATGGCGCGATCCGCCGCATCATCGACGCCGCGCGGGCCGCGCCCGATGGCGGCGAGTGGCGGCTCGAGGATGTCCGGATTTACGATTCGACGATGAATATGGTGCGCAAGGTCCCAGCGATGAAGGGCCTCGCCGGCCTCACCACGGACCAGCTTCGTCTCGCCAACGTCAATCCCGACGAAACCGGCTTTTTCCAATTGGCCTCCAAGATCGTGGAGATGGGAGCCGCGGGCAAGCCGACGGCGGCGGCGCGCGCCGGCCTGTGGCACAAGATTTCGGGGCCGCTTTCGATCGTGCTGATGCCGCTCCTTGCCGCCGTCGCCGCTTTCGGGCTCGCCCGCTCGGGCCAGGTCCTGCTTCGCGCAAGCACCGGAATGGCGCTCGGCTTCGCTTATTTCGTCGCCGACAATTTCAGCCTGGCGATGGGCAATGTCGGCGCTTATCCGCCGCTGGTCGCCGCCTGGGCGCCGTTCTTCCTGTTCCTTCTCGTCGGCGAAACGGTGCTGATCCGAAGCGAGGAGTGAAGACCGCTCCGTAGCGGACCAAGGCGCAACGACCGCTTAGGCCGGGGCTGCGCAAGGCTCGACGGTGCTTCTGCTCGTTGCCCTCGCTGCCCAGGCCGCCCCTGCCCCGCCCCCGCCGAAGGCGGCGGTGCAGGCGAGTGCGAGCGTGCGGATCGAGCGGCCCTCTGCCGTCAGCGCCCGCGAATGGGAGCAGCAGCCCGAATCAGCGAAGCGCGAATTGCGCGTTTTGGACGAGCAGGGCCGGGCGGTCCTGCTCCGGCTCGTCGAGAATCAATAGGGGCGGCCGCGCCAGCTGCTTCGGGCCAGCCTCACCACCAGGCCCGACAGGCCGCGGTGGCTCGCCTGGTGATAGATCGAATCGGTCGCGAGCTCGGCACAGAGCCGCCGATGCGCGGTTCCGAGCGCATGGTAGGGCAGGCCGGGAAGCAGATGGTGGAGCGCGTGATAGCGAAGCCCGACCGGCGCCCAGAAGACGGGCAGGGTCGCCGGCGGCGGCACGTTGACGCTGTCCAGATATTGGGCGGTGACGCTCATCGCCTCGCCCTCATTCTCCCAAAGGTGAGCAACCAAAGTCCGCACCTGGTTGAGGAACATCACGCCGGCGGCGACGCCGAGGAAGATCAGGAAATCGCGGAGAGGAATGACTGCGGTCGCGGTCAGCGCGATCAAGGCGATCGCCCAGGCGCTGCAGGCGATCTCGAGCAGCCGCCAGTCGCGGGCGAAGCTGCCCTCCGGCGCCGGCCGCCGGAACCGCGGATTGATCTGAAGCCCCGAATATTTCTCGACCACAGTGCGACGAAGCCTGGGGGAAAGCAGCGATAGCGGAGCAAGCACTCCAAAACGGATCAGCATTCCGATCGGCGCCAGCGCGGCGGCGATCACGAAGACCGGCAGCGTCCACGGCTTCATCAGCGCCAGCGGCAGATATTCCGGGTCGTTGGCGGTGCCGTAATAGCGCTTGGCATGATGCTGGTTGTGGACGCCTTCGTACAGGAAGGAGGGCACCAGCAGCGGGATACCGATGATGAGGTTCCACGCGAGCCGGAAACCGGGCACCGCGCGCGGCTTCAAATGCGTGAGCTCGTGGATGAAGCTGCCGGCGCGATAGAGCGCGAGGATCGCGACGAACCCGGCGAGAACCGCCAGCGGTGCCGGGAGCAGAATCGCCGCTGCAAGCCCCGTATAGCCGACCAGGGCCGACAGCAGCAGGTCGCCCCAATAGATTGCCGCACTTGGCGCATTGAGGTCGCGGGTCAGGTCGGCGGCGGCCTTGAGCATCGCCTTGTCGCCCGGCGCAAGCGCGGCGTCGAACGCCGTCGCCGGCGCGTCTGATTTGCGCTGAAGGGTTGCCGCGTTGCTCACAAGTCCTTGCCTGTGAACGGACATAATGGCGGTATCGTGGCCAGACAATGAATGCGCTGGCGCTGGGAACCTCCACGGGCTAGCCAGCGCCCATGACCGCTCCCCTCACCGTTCGCCCGGCCGAAAGCAAGGCCGACAGACACGCTTTCGTGAACCTCGCGTGGGCCGTCTACCGCGACGATCCCGCCTGGGTTCCGCCGCTGAAGGACGAGGTCCACGGCCTCATCACGCCGGGCAAGAACCCGTGGTTCGAACATGCCAAGGCGAAATTCTGGCTTGCCGAGCGCGACGGGAAAGTCGCCGGCCGGATCAGCGCCCAGATCGACGAGCTCGTCCAGCAGCACATGGGTCAGGGCACCGGCCAGTGGGGCATGATCGAGGCCCTCGACGCCAAGGCCGCGGCCGGGTTGATCGCAACCGCCGAGGCCTGGCTTCGCGAGCAGGGCATGACCAGCGCGCTGGGGCCGATCAGCCTGTCGATCTGGGATGAGCCGGGGCTCGAGATCGAAGGCTTCGACGAGCCGCCGACGGTGATGATGGGCCATCACAGGCCCGAATATCGCCAGTGGATCGAGGCCGCCGGTTACGAGAAGGCCAAGGACCTGCTGACTTACGAGGTCGACATTGCACACTGGTCCGATCCCAAGATCAACCGGCTGATCGCGGCCGGTGAGCGCAACAATCGGATACGAATCCGCCAAGTCGACAAATCCAGGTTCGCCGAGGAAGCGCGGATCATCCTCAACCTGTTGAACGACGCCTGGTCGAGCAACTGGGGCTATGTCCCGCTGACCGAGAGCGAGATCGCCTACGCAGGCAAGAAGCTCAAGCCGATCATCTACAACGAGCTTGTCCGGATCGCCGAATATGATGGCGAGCCGGTTGCCTTCATGATCACGCTCCCCGACATCAACGAGCTGATCAAGGATTTGAACGGCGAGCTGTTCCCGTTCAACTGGATGAAGCTTCTGTGGCGCTTGCGGAAGCCGCGGACGAAGCGGGCCCGGGTGCCTCTGATGGGCGTCGCCAGGAAGCTCCACCATACGCTCCTTGCAAGCCAGCTCGCCTTCATGCTGATCGAGTTCACCCGGCGCGACTGCGTCGGCAAGTTCGGGATCGAGACCGGCGAGTTCGGCTGGATCCTCGAGGACAACAAGGGAATGCTGTCGATCGCCGAGCTACCCGGCGCCCGCGTCAACCACCGCTACCGGATTTATCAGAAAGCCCTCTAGTCGAGCTCCACCCACGTCGGCGCGTGGTCCGACGCTTTCTCCTGCGCTCGCGCCCATCTGTCGACGCCCGCGGCCTTCAGCCGGTCGGCCGCTTCCGGCGAGCACAGCAAATGGTCGAGGCGGAAGCCGAGATCGCGCTGCCAGCAGCCGGCGGTATAATCCCAGAAAGTGTAGAGCTTGGGTTCGTCCGGGTGCAGCGCGCGGAGCGCGTCGGTCCAGCCGGTGTTGACCATCCGCCGCCAGACGTTGCGCGCCTCGGGCTGCATCACCGCATCGTGCTGCGTGGCGCGCACCGAGAAGACGTCGCGGTCATCCGGCACCACGTTCCAGTCGCCTGCAAGAACCACCGGCCGTTCTTCCCGCAGAAGCTCGGCCGAGTGACCGCAAAGCCGCTCGAACCAGCGGATCTTGTAGTCGAACTTCTCGGTGCCGACCGGATTGCCGTTGGGCAGATAGAGCGAGGCGACCACGACCCCGTCCACCTCCGCCTCGATATAGCGGCTGTGCGTGTCGTCGGGATCGCCGGGAACGCCCGTCCGCCGCAGCTTCGGCGTATCCCCACGCGCCAGCACCGCGACTCCGTTGAAGCCCTTCTGCCCATGCCAGACCGCGCCATAGCCCGCCGCCTCGATATCGGCGATCGGAAGCGATTCGTCGGCGCACTTGAGTTCCTGCAGGCAGACGACCTCCGGCTTCTCGCGCGCGAGCCACTCGACCAGGCGCGGCAGCCGCGCACGGATTCCGTTGAGGTTGTAGGAAGCGATTTTCATCCGGCGCTGCCTAGCCGACCGCGCCAAGGCCGTCATGCCGAACTTGTTTCGGCATCCATTGCGGACACCTTCGCTCGGGTGGAGAAATAGACCCTGAAACGAGCTCCGGTGCGACGAACTAGACGGAGAAGCTCGATCCGCAGCCGCAACCCGACTGCGCGTTGGGGTTGGTCACCTTGAACGCAGCCCCGCCCAGATCCTCGACGAAATCGACGCACGACCCGCGAACCAGATCCAGGCTCGCCGGATCGACGACCAGCTTGACGCCGTCCGTCTCCGCCACCGTGTCGCCATCGTCCGGAGCGTCGGCGAGATCGAAGCTGTAGGTGAATCCGGCGCAGCCGCCGCCGTCGACCGCGAGGCGAAGGATCGCCGGCGCGTTCTTGCGCGCGGCGATCGCCGCGACCTTTCGCGCCGCATTTTCGGTCAGGCTGATGTCAGGCTCGCTCACCAGAGCGAAATAGGAAGCCGCCGGCACAGCGGCAAGCTTGGCCGCTTATTTGCCGCCGGCCGGTCCGCCCAGAGCGACCTGGTCCATCGCCGCGTTGCTTCCGGCGCGCTTCATCGCCAGCAGATAATCGGTCGAGCGCATGAACGGGATCGGGTTGACCGGCGAATTGTCGATCCGGACCTCGTAGTGAAGGTGGTTGCCGGTCGAACGGCCGGTCGAGCCGACTCGGCCGATCTGCTGACCGCGGGTGACGTGCTGGCCGTCCGCGACAAGGATCGCCGACATGTGGCCGTAGCGGGTGACGATCCCGCGGCCATGGTCGATCTCGACGAGGTTGCCGTAGCCGCCGCTATTCCAGCCGGCGCGAAGCACCGTTCCATCGGCCGTCGCATAGACTGGGGTGCCATAGGGCGCCGCGAGGTCGATTCCCGGGTGGAAAGCGGCGCCGTGGCGGAACGGGTCATCGCGCGATCCGAAGCCGCTGGTGAACTCGGCGGTCTTGAGCGGCTTGTCGGACGGGATCGCGATGGCTCCCGAAGCGATATTGTCGAGCTTCTTCCAGCTGGTGAACAACTGCTTGAAGGTCGGATCGGCGCTGGCTGAATCGAACGGGCCGCCGACCGCGCCGGTGCCCGCGGGCGCCGGATAGAAGCCGAGCTGCCTCAGCGTTTCGGGATCGACGTCCTGGTCCTGGAGCGCAGCGGCGAGCGCGTATTGGCGCGCCTCGACCAGCTGGACCCGGCGGTCGGTCTCGGCGGCGAGCTTCTGCAGCTGCGCCGCATAGGGCGTGACCGCGGTCCGCTCCATCGCCGGGCCGGCGAAAAGCTGCGCGGCCGAATAGCCGGACCAGCCGACGAGAAGAAGCGAAAGGGTGAAGAAGAAAGCCTGGACGGGAGCGGAGACGCGGAATCGGCGGAGTCGCTTACCGTCATGAATGAAGAAATCGCGATCGCTGAAGAGTGCCCGCAATTGCGTCATCAATTCCGCTCCAAATCCCTACGGCACGCGGGGAAGGCCCCGCGCATCTCGAACCCGTCGATGAAGGAGCTCCCCAGCCCCAACGGCACTTCGCGGAATACCCCCCGCTCGTGCCGGAGGCGAAACTCACTCCGGATGGTTAACAAATTCAACCACAAGCGAGCCGTGGCGGGACGAATCGTCCGTAAGCTGCGGTGAAGCGTTCTAAGTAGTCACTGAAGCCGCGCTTCGGCCGCGTTTTTCCAGGCTGTCCACAGCGAATCTCTCATCCGGGGTTGCGAAGCGCGGTTCGATCCTTAAACCGGTGAGCGGGCCACGCCGTCCCAACGCGGCGCGCGCTCTCTGCGAGGAGAGTTTACATTGACGGATGCACCTGCCGCCGACGCACGCCTGCGCCGGCCGAAACCCGAATCGCGACCCGCTCGCCTTTCCTTTTCCTCCGGTCCCTGCCCCAAGCCGCCCGGCTGGTCGCTGGCCGCGATCGATACCGGCTCGCTCGGCCGGTCGCACCGTTCGACGCTCGGCAAGGCGCGATTGCGCGAGGCGATCGAGCGCACCCACGCGCTGCTCCGGCTTCCGTCCGACTACCGCCTCGCAATCGTCCCCGCCTCCGACACTGGCGCGATGGAAATGGCGATCTGGTCGCTGCTCGGCCCCCGGCGGGTGACGATGCTGGCATGGGAAAGCTTCGGCGCCGGCTGGGTCACCGACGTTGCCAGACAACTCAAGCTCGACGCCCAAATCCGCACCGCCGGCTATGGCCAAATCGCCGATTTATCCGACATCGACCCGGCTGCCGACGTGGTCTTCACCTGGAACGGAACGACCAGCGGCGTTCGAGTACCCAATGCCGACTGGATCGCTCAGGATCGCACCGGCCTTTCCATCTGCGATTCGACCTCGGCCACCTTCGCCCAGCCCATCGACTGGGCGAAGGTCGATGTCGGCACCTTCAGCTGGCAGAAGGCGCTCGGCGGCGAGGCGGCGCACGGCATGCTGGTGCTCAGCCCGAGCGCGATCGAGCGGCTCGAAGCAGGTCCGCCGCGGCCGCTTCCGAAGATCTTCCGCCTGACCAAGAGCGGCAAGCTGATCGACGGCATCTTCAAGGGCGAGACCATCAACACGCCTTCGATGCTCGCGGTCGAGGACTGGCTCGTCTGCCTCGACTGGGCGGAGAGCGTCGGCGGGCTGCCGGCGCTGATCACGCGTGCAGATTCCAATGCCGCCGCGCTCGACCGCTGGGTCCACTCGACAGACTGGATCGAGCACCTCGCCGCCGATCCGGCCATCCGCTCGAACACGTCCGTCTGCCTGCAATTCGCCGACCGGTCGGACGAGGAGGCCAACAGGGCGCGGCAGAAAGCTATCTGCAAGCTGCTCGAAAGCGAGGAAGCCGCCTTCGACCTCGGCGCCTACCGCGACGCTCCGCCGGGCCTTCGAATCTGGTGCGGAGCCACCGTCGAGACCGCCGACATCGAGGCGCTCACGCCATGGCTGGACTGGGCGTGGGAGATGACTAAGTGAGCGAGCCTGTACGCGTCCTCATTGCCGACAAGATGGACCCGCGCGCGGCGGCGATTTTCCGCGACCGCGGAATAGCCGTGGTCGAGAAGCCCGGCCTCTCCCCCGACGAACTCAAGGCCATCATCGGCCAATACGATGGCGTCGCCGTGCGTAGCTCGACCAGGATCAATGCGGCGGCGATGGACGCCGCCCTTCCCCGCCTGAAGGTGATCGGCCGCGCCGGGATCGGGGTCGACACGATCGACGTGCCCGCCGCCTCGGCGCGCGGGATCGTGGTCATGAACACGCCGTTCGGCAATTCGATCACCACCGCCGAGCATGCGATCGCGATGCTGTTCGCGCTCGCCCGCGAAATCCCGCAGGCCGACCAGTCGACGCAGTCGGGCAAGTGGGAGAAGAGCCGATTCATGGGCGTCGAGCTTGCCGGCAAGACCCTCGGCCTCATCGGCTGCGGCAATATCGGCTCGATCGTCGCCGACCGAGCGCATGGCCTCAAGATGAAGGTCGTCGCTTATGATCCGTTCCTGTCGCCCGAGCGCGCGGTCGAGCTTGGCGTCGACAAGGTCGAGCTCGACGAGCTTCTCGCCCGCGCCGATTTTCTCACCCTGCACACGCCGCTCACTGACCAGACCCGCGGGATCCTGTCGCGCGAGGCGCTGGCCAAGACGAAGCCGGGAATCCGCATCGTGAATTGCGCGCGCGGCGGGCTGATCGACGAGGCCGCGCTCAAGGAGGCGCTCGACAGCGGCCACGTCGCGGGTGCCGCGCTCGACGTATTCGCAGAGGAACCGGCCAGGGAGAATCCGCTGTTCGGCACCCGCGGCCTGATCTGCACGCCGCATCTGGGTGCCTCGACCACCGAGGCGCAGGTCAATGTCGCCATCCAGGTCGCCGAGCAGATGGCCGATTTCCTGCTTGTGGGCGGAATCACCAATGCGGTGAACGTGCCCTCGCTGTCGGCCGAAGAAGCGCCGCGCCTTCGCCCCTACATGGCGCTCGCCGAAAAGCTCGGGCGGCTGGTCGGCCAGGTCGTCGGGCCCGATATCCGCTCGATCGACGTCGAGGTCGAGGGCGCCGCCGCCGGGCTGAACATCAAGCCGGTCACCGGCGCGGTGCTTGCCGGCGTGATGCGCAGCTGGTCGGATACGGTCAACATGGTCAATGCCCCCTATCTTGCGAAGGAGCGCGGGCTCGACGTTCGCGAGATCCGCTCGAGCCAGGAAGGCGATTATCACACGCTCGTCGCCGTCACCGCCGGCACCGACGACGGGCCGAAGCGGGTCGAAGGCACCCTGTTCGGCAACCGCGCGCCGCGGCTCGTCTCGATCTTCGGCATCGGAGTCGAGGCCGATCTCGCCGGCCAGATGATCTACATCGTCAACACCGACGAGCCCGGCTTCATCGGCGCGCTCGGAACCGCGCTCGGCGAGCACAAGGTCAACATCGCGACCTTCAACCTCGGCCGCCGCGAGGAAGGCGGCGAGGCGGTCGCGCTCGTCGCCGTCGACGATCCCATCCCTACCGAGCTCGCGTCACAGCTCCACCGCCTGCCCGGCGTGCGCGAGGTCGTGCCGCTCAGCTTCTGACAGGACGATACGGTCGTTTCGAGCGATGGCCGGCTTTGACCTCTCCGGTCCTGGGCAATAGCTGGAGGGCACTGCCACATTTCTGGAGCTCATCATTTCCAAGCGAACATTTCGCGGCAGCGTGCTTCGCTTCGCCGCTTTGGCCTCAAGCCTGGCCGCCGTGCCGCTCATCGCCTCATTTGCGCTTCCCGCCGCCGCGGCGGCAGCCGAAATCACCAAGGCCGACTTCTTCAAGCCGGGGATCGCGCCCGTGCACTCGAAGGGCGCCTATGACATCACGGTCGTTTACTTCATGGACTATCAGTGCCCGGTCTGCCGCGCGCACACCAACGACTATGCCCGCGTCTTCTCCGAAGACCCGAAGGTCCGGGTGATCTACCGCGACACGCCGATTTTCGGGGCCCAGTCGGAACTCGCCGCGCGGCTGGCGATCGCGTCCCAGTTCCAGGGCAAGCACGCCGCGTTCCACCTCGCGCTGATGCGCAGCAAGGGTCGGCTCACGGACGCCGTCATTCGCGAAGCGGCGGCCAAGGCGGGGGTGAACTGGGCCCGGCTGCAAAAGGATCTGGCCGCTCGAAAGGCGCAGATCGACGCCCAGATCGCAATGAACATGCGATTGTCGAAGGCGGCAGGCATTTCCGGCACGCCGGCCTTCATCGTCGGCGACACGCTCGCCGATGGCGCCTTCGACTACGCCAATCTCAAGGGCCAGATCGCCGACGTTCGGGACGCCTCGCGCAAAGGCCGTTGAGCCAGAGCGGCCGCGTTGCTAGTCTTTCGGCTGCTCGGCCGCCGCTTTCACCCTGGACTGCACCGGCCGGATGAAGATCCGGAACAGCTGCGGGAAGCGCGCGTGCATTCGACTCTCGATCCGGCGGATCAGCTTCTCGACCTGCGGCACCCGAAGCGATTGTTCGATTTCGACCGAGATCGCGGCGATCACCTGGTCGGGCGACATTTGAGTCGTGGTGATGTCGACCACGTCGTGAACGCATGGATCGGCCTGCACGGCCTTGCGCAAAGCGTCGCTCAATTGCGGCGAGGCGCGCTCTCCGATCAGCAATTCCTTGCTCTCGCGCGCGAGCAGCACCGAGACCGCGGCCAGCACCATGCCGATCAGGATCGACCCCGCGCCGTCGATCCACGGCAGCCGAAGCTTCCACGACAGGAAGGTGGCGACCGCGGCGATGACGATCCCGACCAAGGCCGCCGAATCCTCGAACAGGACCATGAACGAGGTCGGATCCTTGCTGGCGACGACGGTCGCCCAGATCGGCCGCGACTTGCGCACCCGGTCGAAGGTTTTCCATCCGAACCACCACGACACGCCTTCGAACAGGAAAGCGAAGCCGAGCACGACGAAATTGATCCACACCTGCTTGATCGGCCCGGGATGGCGGATGTGAATCACGCCTTCATAGGCCGACACGCCGGCGCCGACCGCGAAGATCAGCAGCGCAACCACGAAGCACCAGAAATAGAGCTCGCGCCCGTAGCCGAACGGATGCTTGTCGTCGGGCGGCTTGGCGGCGCGGTGCTGGCCGTAGAGGAGCAGCACCTCGTTGCCGGTGTCGACCAGCGAGTGGACCGCTTCGCTGGTCATCGCCGAGCTTCCGGTGAACAAAGCTGCGATGCCCTTCGTCACGGCAATGAGCAGGTTGCCGATAAGCGCCGCGATGATCGCCGTTCGGGACGTATGCTCGGCCACGCGCCAACAACAATGACCTCGGCGCATCGTTTCAACGGCCGCGCGCTGGACGCGCCGCGCCTCTCCCCCTAGAGCCTCGCCGACAGCCGAAAGAGGATAGTTTCGTGGCCAACGTCACCGTCATCGGCGCCCAGTGGGGCGACGAAGGCAAGGGCAAGATCGTCGACTGGCTCGCGAGCCGCGCCGACATGGTCGTCCGTTTCCAGGGCGGCCACAACGCCGGCCACACGCTGGTCGTCGAAGGCACCACCTACAAGCTGTCGCTTCTGCCCAGCGGGATCGTCACCGGCACGCCCTCGGTCATCGGCAATGGCGTGGTGCTCGATCCCTGGGCGCTGAAATCGGAAGTCGAACGAATTCGCGAGCAGGGCGTGAAGGTCACGCCCGACCTGTTGATGATCGCCGAGACCTGTCCCCTGATCCTTCCCATCCACCGCGACCTCGACGCCCTGCGCGAGGATGCAAGCGGCGCCGGCAAGATCGGCACCACCCGCCGCGGGATCGGCCCCGCCTATGAGGACAAGGTCGGCCGCCGGGCGATCCGGCTGTGCGACCTCGCACACCTCGACGACCTGGAGCCGATGCTCGACCGCCTGTGCGCGCACCATGATGCGCTGCGTGCCGGCTTCAACGAGCCGCCCGTCGATCGCGAGCGGCTTCGCGCCGACCTGGCGGGGATTGCGGACTTCGTTCTGCCCTTTGCCCGCCCGGTGTGGCGCGACCTCGACAAGGCCAACAAACGCGGCAAACGGATCCTGTTCGAAGGCGCGCAGGGCGTGCTTCTCGACGTCGACCACGGAACCTATCCGTTCGTCACCTCGTCCAACACGGTCGCGGGCACGATCGCGGCGGGAAGCGGCACCGGACCCCACGCGGCCGGCTTCGTCCTCGGGATCACCAAGGCCTATACCACCCGCGTCGGATCCGGCCCGTTCCCGACCGAGCAGGACAATGAAATCGGCCAGGAGCTGGGCACCCGCGGCCGCGAGTTCGGGACCGTCACCGGCCGTCAGCGCCGCTGCGGCTGGTTCGACGCGGTGCTCGTCCGGCAGGCCGTCGCCGTCGGCGGGATCACGGGTATCGCGCTGACCAAGCTCGACGTTCTCGACACGCTGGAGACGGTGAAAGTCTGCACCGGCTACAAACTGGACGGGAAGAAGCTCGACTATCTGCCCCCCCACCCGGCCGACCAGACGCGGGTCGAGCCTGTCTACACCGAGATCAAGGGCTGGGCGGAATCCACAGCCGGAGCGCGCAGCTGGGCCGACCTTCCGGCCCGTGCGATCAAATACGTCCGCCGGATCGAGGAGCTGATCCGTTGCCCGGTTGCGCTGGTCTCGACCTCGCCGGAGCGTGACGATACGATCCTCGTCAGGGATCCTTTCGCGGGCTGATCGTGCTGATTGAATTGTTTCGCCGGATCGCCGGCCGTTCCGAATCTGCCCAACCCAAGACGCGGATGGCGAGCATCTACCGCCGCCGGGACAAGACTTATGTCACCGCCGCGTCGCGCACCCGCGACGGCTTCTGGCTCGAAGAAGGCGCGGTGACTGTGCTGGACTCACCCGATTCCGCGGCCCTCGCGAAGTGCGTGCTGTCGGCGGTCGCGCAATCGAGGCATGGAATTCCGGCTCCGAAGAACTGGTCGTCGCACGTGAACCGTGTCGTCGAGGCCGCCGGGCTCGAACGCTACAGCGCCTTTGCCAAGGGTGCCGTCCTGCTGAGCGTCGAGGAAAAGGACGGACGCCTTCGCGTCATTCCGCACCGCAACGGCGGATCGCGCGAAGGCTATATCGGGCTCGAGAGTGAGGCGCTGGACCTGCCTGCTGGCAGCGGTGATCTCGCGGGTGCGATCGAAGCGGCGTTCCAGCGCTGCCGCTAGTGCCGCACCTCGAACCGGCTCGCGCCTTCGGCAGCCGCGTCGACAATGTTGACACCTTCGACCTGCGCTGATGGCGGGCCCTCGTGAAGGCGCTGGATCAGCGCCTTCACCGCAGCTTCGTCACCTTCGAGATGTGCCTCGACCGACCCGTCCGCGGCATTGCGGACCCAGCCGTTGACTCCGAGATCGCGCGCCTGCTGCTGTGTCCAGGCGCGAAAGAAGACGCCCTGGACGCGCCCGATCACTCGAACCCGCCGTGCGGGCCTAGGCACTGACAGAAGCGACGGCTTCGCGCGCCCACTCTTCGAGCTGCTTCATCAGCGCCCGGTGCGGGAAAGGCCCGTAGCTGATCCGGGCAACGCCTGCGTTCGCCCAGTCGCGGTTGGGCGGCGCGCCGGGGAAAGCGATGAGGTTGAGCGGAAGCGGCACCTCCCGAACCACCCTCTCTGCCTGTTTCGGGTCCGACAGGCGCGGAACGAAAAACCCGCTGGCGCCCGAATCCGCGAACGCCTTGCCGCGCTCGATCGCCTCGTCGACGAGTGCGGCGTCGTATGTCTGCGTCTTCAGGAACAAATCGGTGCGCGCATTGATGAAAAAGTCCGGACCGACCGAGTCGCGGATCGCCCGGATTCGCCGGCACTGGAGGTCGAGCGGGTGCAAACTCTGCCCGCCGATTACCTGGTCCTCGAAATTGCAACCGACGGCGCCGGTCGCCTTGAGCCGGGCGACGTTCGCGCCCGCCTGTTGCGGATCGACCGCATAGGCGCTTTCGAAATCGACGGTGACCGGCACCTCCACGGCGGCCACCACCCGCCTTGCATTGTCGATGGCGAAGTCGATCGGGACCTGCTGGCCGTCGCCGAAGCCCGACGAGTCGCCGACCGGGTGGCTTCCGGTCGCGATCGCCTTCGAACCCGCCCGAGCGACCGCCTGCGCGCTCCCCGGGTCCCAGATATTGTACAGGATGACCGGATTGCCCGGCCGGTGAAGCGACGCGAAGGTCTGGAAGGGCGAAGTCATGGCCGCCAGTTAGCAGCGCCACCGGCTCGCCCGCAATCTCATCGGAATTGCCCGACGAGCGGGCTGCTGAAGCCGGGGGCCGGCGGCGCCTTGGGCGGCGGCAGAGTCACGGTCACGGACGCCGCGAGCTTTGGCGACTGGCCAGGTCCGCAGGACGCGACAAGCAGGGACAGCGGCAGGATGCAACGCAACATGCCCAACGGATGCCAGCTAAATATTTAAAAAATTGCGAAATGCTGCGGCGGGGCGAAGCGGGATGGCCCGCCCACGCCCGCGCCGCGATTGAACCCGGACTGTCCGCAGGCGTGGGGTCCCGCATCAAATCCAGGATGATTGCTACGCCTGAACCGTCGAGAATTCCCCAACAACGAAAGATAGTCAGCTATCCGATAGGAAGTTGATCCCGGCGCGATCGCCCGCGGTCCAGCGCACCCGTGCATGGATCGGATCGCGATCGGGCAATTTCACGACGAGCGTTTCGCCCACCGTCAGCTTCGTCTCGGCGATGATCTGGCAACCGTCATCGGAAAGCTTGGTGACAATCGCTCTCGCTTCGCCCCCGTCGCCGAGGCTTATGGTCGCCGGCTGCTCGACTCGCCGCGACGATCGGCTGTTCCAGTCGATTGGCTCCCTGTCCACGACGCCACTCTCACTCGCCCAGGCGCCAGGCAGGGCCGCCCCTTGGCAACATAGCAAGTTCCTAATAAAACCCAATCAATAATTGTTGTTAGCAACCAAAATCTAATGGACGAAACGCGCCACGACGTCGCGGTAGGACCGGCTGACCTTCACCTGCGCGCCCGAATCGAGCACCAGGAAGCACTCGCCATTGGTGTGCGGCTTGACCTGCTTGACGAGGTCGAGGTTGACGATGGTCGAGCGGTGCACGCGCTGGAAGCGACGCGGATCGAGCCTTTTCTCCAGATCCTTCATCGTCTCGCGCAGGATCAGCGTATTGTCGCCGGTCTGGATGCACATGTAGTCGCCAGCCGCGTCGATCCGCTCGATCGTGTCGACGTCGACCCGGAAGATCTGTCCCTGGTCGCGGATATTGATCATCTTCTCGAACCGGTTCGAGGCGGGGCCTTCGTTGCCGCCCGCGTCCGCCAGCTCCTCGGCCGCTTCGGGGGCATGCTCGACCAGGGCTTCCTTGAACCGCTCGGCTTCCTCGACGCTTCGCTTCTCGGAAAGCCGTTGCCGGATTCGGTCCAGGGTCGCCGCCAGCCGGTCCTCGTCGACCGGCTTCACCAGATAGTCGACCGCCTGCGCCTCGAATGCGCGGACGGCGTGCTCGCCATAAGCGGTGACGAACACGAACAGTGGCGGCTCGACCTCCATCAGCCCCTGGATGACCGAAAATCCGTCGAAGCCCGGCATCTGGATGTCGAGGAAGACGAGATCGGGCTTGTGGGTCTTGATCTGGCGGATGGCCTCGCGGCCGTTGGATGCGGTCGCGACGACCTCGACGTCGTCATGGGCCTCGAGCCGGAGCTGGAGCCCCTGCGTTGCAAGTGGCTCATCGTCGACCAGGATGGTCCGGATGGGCATCAGTCCTCTTCTCCGCTCTGATAGGGAATCTCGATGACAACGCTAAAGCCACCATGTTCGTTCTTTTTCGACGCAAATGCATGCGCGCTTCCATAGGCCTGCGCCAGCCTTTCGCGGATGTTGGCGAGGCCGACCCCTGTTGACGGGCTCAGAGCCATGTCGCCGCAGTCGTCGCAATTTCCGTTGTCGGCGACCTCGATCCTGACCGCGTCCCCTTCGCGGCTGGCGGTGATCCAGATGTCGGCGCCGTGCTCGCTCGGAGTGACCGCATATTTGATCGCATTTTCGATCAGCGGCTGAAGAAGCAGCGACGGCAGCCGGGCGCCGATCGTGTCGGCGTCGACCCGGAAATGCGGGCGCATCCGGTCCTCGAACCGCATCTTCTCGATCTCCAGATACAGCTTCAGCGTCTCGACCTCCTGCGCGAGGGTGACTTTTGCCGTCGATTCGTTGGCCAGCGTGTAGCGAAGGAAGGACGACAGCCGGGCGAGCATCGCGTTCGCCCGCTCGGTCTGCTTCAACAGCACCAGGGTCGAGATCGAGTTCAACGTGTTGAACAGGAAATGCGGGTTGAGCTGGTAGCGGAGCATCGCCAGCTGCGCCGAGCTCGCCTGGCTTTCCAGCCGCTCACGCTGGGTGATCTGGTCTTCGAGCAGGATGTAATAGTTGATCCCGTAATACAGCGCGGCCCAGGCTGCGAGCAAAGCGAAGTTCAAAAGGATCGCGCCGAGATATTCGAACCCTGCCGGGCGCGAGTCCGGCTTGAGGAAGGTCGCGTAGCTCCACGTCTCGATGATCGAGAAGGCCATTGCCGCGAGCACAACCGCCGCCAGCGACAGCACCGCCGTCCAGATCAGCTTCATCTTGATCAGGCGCCGGAACAGCGCCCCCATCAACAGGGTCAGCGAATAACCGGTGGCGGTGAGGAGCGCGGTGTGGACGATCCACATCGGGCCCATCGAATTCGCGAAGCCGGAGAGCGACCGGAGAAAGAAATAGCCCGTCCAGCCGAGGCTTTGCAGGAACCAGAAGGCGCGGTTCTTGTCGTCGAAGAATGGCGCATCGAGCCCGACGCCCTTGAGGATCGGGCGCGCCGGGGAGTCGATCTTGGGTGTGTCGCTTCGCCTGCGTCGCGGCCTTTGCACGGCCGGCTGCTGGGTGAGCGATGCGCTGTCGGTCGCCATCGCAGCGAATATAGGACGAGAATTCCAACCATGCGAGCAACAGTGCAGCGCGTCCACATCGGGCCGGAAATAAACCGAAACCCTTCTTAACCGCGTTTCAACTGTCTCGGCGCTAGGCCCAAGGCCGGGAAAGACAGCGGGACGCGCATGTACGAAGCTCCAGACCGGTACAAGCGGATGATTTCGGCGCGCCTGCCGGACGGCGAATCGCTGGCATTTTCAGCGAAGGCGGACACCGAGAACTCGCCCCTGAGGGACGCGCAGCTCCTCGCTCGGGCGCAGCTTGCGCCATTCTTCGCCGCCGCCAATGTCGTCGCCGCGGCGATTCTCGTCATTTGCCTGTGGCGCCAGATCTCGATCGTCTGGCTCGGCGGATGGGCAGGTGCGGTCACCTTCGTCAATCTCGCGGCAATGCAAATGGCCCGCACCCAGGCGATCACCCATGTCGGAAGGTCCGGCCGGCGGCTTCCGGACTGGACCCTCGTCACCGACATCGCCGTTCGCGCCGCTTTGTGGCTCTCGCTCCCGCTCTATGTCTTCGCGAGTCTCGATCCCGGCGCACAGCTGATCGCCGCCTCCGTCATGGCGGGCCTGGGAATCGCCTCGCTCGGGCTGGTCGTGGTCCTGCCCTGCGTCGTGGCCTGGATGGCGAGCTTCACTGCCGGCCTCTGCGTCGCGCTGCTGATCGGCCGCCACAGCCTCCCTTTCGAGCCGATGCTGTCGATCCTGTTCACGCTCGGGGTTGCCATTTTCGGAGTCCTCGCGGTTGCACGCTGGGTGTTCACACAACTCAAGACCAGCGCCGACATCGGCTCCCAGAGCGAAAGCTCGGCGCTCCTTCTGCAGGAATATGAGCAGCGCGGGGTCGGCTGGCTGTGGCAGGTCGATTCGGAAAACCGGGTGACCTACATCTCCTCGCGAATGGTCGCTCTTGTCGGCAGGCCCGCGAGCCAGCTGTTCGGCCACTCGCTGCCCTCGCTGCTGGGCGGAAGCGCCGAGCTTGGAAGCAAGCTCCTCGCCAAGCAGCCGTTCGCAAACCTCGAGATGGAGCTCGAGACCGGCCGCGGCCCGCGCTGGATATCGATCGCAGGCGATCCCATCATCGATACTGCCGGACGGTTCGAAGGCTTCCGCGGAGTCGGCTCCGACGTCACCGAAATCCGGCAGACCCAGGAGCGGCTCACCCATCTCGCCAACATGGACGTGCTCTCCGGCCTTCCCAACCGCGGCCGAGTCCGCCAGCTTCTCGGCGAGTCGCTGCGCGAGGCGACGGCAGGCAATTCGGCCTGTGCGATCCTGTTCCTAGACCTCGACGGGTTCAAGCCGGTCAACGACACCTTCGGGCATCCCAAGGGCGATGCGGTGCTTCGCGCCGTTGCCAAGCGCCTTGTCACCGAGGTCGGCGCCGCCGGCCACGTCGGCCGGATGGGCGGCGACGAATTCGCGGTCGTGGTTCCCGACGCGCAAAGCCGCAAAGCGGTCGAGCAAATGGCGCAGCGGATCATCGATTCGATCAAGGAGCCGTACGACATCGACGGCGCCAACATCCGTATAGGCGTGTCCATCGGCTGCGCCTTCGGGCCGATCGACGGCGCAACCGTCGACGATCTGATCCTCAAGGCCGACCTCGCGCTCTACGAGGCCAAGGGCGCCGGGCGCGGCATCGCGCGCTATTTCTCGTCCGAGCTTCAGTCCGAGAAGGAGGACCGCGTCAGGCTCGAGCAGGACCTCCGCTCGGCGCTGGCGAGCAACCAGTTTCATCTCGTTTTCCAGCCGCTGGTCGCCGCCAAGACCCAGAAGCTGACCGGGTTCGAGGCGCTGATCCGCTGGAATCATCCCAAGCGCGGGCTGGTGCCGCCGGTCGAGTTCATCCCCGTCGCCGAGGAAATCGGCCTGATGCCGCTGATCGGCCAGTGGGTGATCGAGGAGGCCTGCCGTGCCGCTGCCAGCTGGCCCGACCACGTCAGCGTCGCGCTCAACGTCAGCCCCAAGCAGATCGTCCTTCCCAACCTTCCGAACCTGGTCAGCGAGGCGCTCGCCCGGCACCGGGTGCAGGGCAACCGGATCGAGCTCGAGGTCACCGAAGGCGTTTTCCTCGGCGACAATGGGCCCACTCTCGATGTCCTCAAGCGCCTCCGCCAGCTCGGCGTCGGGATCGCCCTCGACGACTTCGGCACCGGCTATTCGTCGATCGGCTATCTCAACAAAGCGATCTTCCACAAGCTGAAGATCGACGGCAGCTTCGTCCGCGAGGCGAACACCCGGCCGGAAAACGTCGCCATCATCCAGTCCATCGTCCAGCTCGCGCAGAGCTTCCGAATGTCGGTGACCGCCGAGGGCGTCGAGACCCCCGAAGACTTCGAGCGCATGCGCGAGCTGGGCTGCGACACCATCCAGGGCTATCTGTTCGGAAGGCCGCTGAGCTACGCCCGCGCCAACGAGATGGTGATCGGCCTCGCCAACAAGCGCCTGGCGAGCTGACTGACGCAATTTCTCGATTCTTCCCAGACGCTTGCAGCGTCCAGGACTTGAGAGCAGAGTAACCCGTCGGGATGGAGGGTCGGTGAGCCGCGTCTTTTTGAGCTATGCCCGCGAGGATGCTGACGCAGCCAGGCAGCTTGCGGAGCAGATCGCGCACGCCGGCCACGACGTGTGGTGGGACCGCCACCTGCACGGCGGTTCGCGGTTCGTGGCCGAGATCGACAAGGCGCTGAGGGAGGCCGAGGCCGTCGTCGTCCTGTGGACGGCCGCGTCGGTCGAGTCCGCCTGGGTCCAGGACGAAGCCGCCGAGGGACGTGATTCCGGACGCCTCGTTCCCGTCACGATCGGATCGGTCAAGCCGCCGCTCGGGTTCCGCCAGTTCCACACGGTCGCGATCGGCGAAATGAATGCCGACGCGCCGGGCAGCGGCATCGAGGAGCTTCTGAGTGCGATCGCGCGCACCTGCGGACCCGATCCGCGGTCGGAGCAGCAGGGCACGGCGCAAGCGGAAACCAAGCCACGCAAGATCGCCATCTGCGTGCTTCCGTTCGCCAACATGAGCGGCGAAGCGGAACAGGAATATTTCAGCGACGGAATCAGCGAGGACATCATCACCGACTTGTCGAAGGTCTCGGCGCTCTCGGTGGTCGCGCGCAACACCGCCTTCACGTTCAAGGGCCAGACGGTGGACGTCAAGGAAATCGCGAAAAGCCTCTCGGTCAGCCACGTCCTCGAAGGCAGCGTCCGAAAGGCCGGCAACCGGGTCCGGATCACCGCCCAGCTGATCGACGGCTCGGCCGGCGACCATGTCTGGGCCGACCGCTACGACCGCGACCTCACCGACATTTTCGAGATCCAGGACGAAATCTCGAAAGCCATCGTCGAGGCGCTGCGGGTCAAGCTCCTGCCCAGGGAGAAGAGCGCGATCGAGCATCGCGGCACCTCCAACGTCGACGCCTACAACCTGTACCTGATGGCGCGGCAGCAATGGACGACGGGGACCTTCGGTCACATTCGCCGCGACGAGGCTATCGTCCGCTTGTGCCGGCAGGCGACGTTGCTCGATCCCCATTATTCCGATGCCTGGGCGCTGATGGGCCTCGCCCAGCTCGAGCTCCGCTTCTGGCACGGCAAGGACGAAGATGCGCTGGACGCCGGACGGCGCGCCTTGGCGGTCAATCCGAACATGCCCGAAGCGCTGTGCATCCAGGCCCGATATCTGGAGGAAGAAGGGCAGGGCGAGGAAGCGCTTCGGCAAATCCGGGCCGCTCTCCAGCTCAATCCCGAATCCTGGGAAGTGAACCGCGAAGCCGCGCGCATGCTGTTCCGGCACGACAACATCGGCGAGGCGATCCCCTTTTTCGAAAAAGCGGCATCGTTGATGGATGGCGATTGGCACAATCCGTCGATGCTCATCACCTGCTACAACTCGATCGGCGACACGGCCAATCTGCGCAAGGCCGCCAAGACGGCGCTGGAGCGGGCGGAGCGGGCGATCGCCAAGGACCCGACAAACGGCCCCGCGCTTGCCGTCGGAGCATCGGCCCTGTGCATGTTCGGAGATGAGGACCGGGCCCGGGACTGGATCGCTCGGGCGCTGCTGCTCGATCCGGACAATTTGTCGATGCGCTACAACCTCGCCTGCTCGCTTGCTCGCGAGCTCGGCGACCCGGGGGCGGCGCTCGACACGCTCCAGTTGTTCTTCGAAAAAGTGAACAGCCCGATGCACATCCGGCATCTGGAGGTGGATCCGGATCTCGACGAGATTCGCGGCGATCCGTGCTTCAAGGCGATGCTCGCCGCAGCCAGGGAGCGGCTGGGCATGGCTCAATCGATCCCGATGTCCGAAAGTCCTGCGGCGCCCGCCGCACCGGCGTAGCCCGCGCCGCGGTTCGAAAGGGATATTGTCGCTTCGCAGGGTGTTGTTGGCTCCAAACAGCAATTGTCTGGAGTGTCCCTTGCGTATCCCCATCCTTCTCGCCTCGGCGGCGGCGCTTTGCCTGGCCGCCTGTTCGAACGGTCCGGCCGATAATGGCAATGGCCAGTCTGCTTCCCGATCGTCGATCCAGATTTCCGACAAGGACCTCGAAAAGCAGGTCCTGGACGCGCTCGAGGACGCGCCCAGGCACGGCCTGACCAAGGACCTGTTCCTCAAGGCGGGTCTTCCGTCCGACCAGGCCCAGCGCCGCGAGGCCCTGATCCGGATCGCCGGCGATTACGCTTCCGCTTTGGCGATCGGGAAAGTCGACCCGACGAAGATCCGCGACGTCTACACCGTGCCGCGAGCGAAGGCGGATGTCTCGGCCGGCCTCGGCCACGCGCTGGAGAGCAAGCAGTATCGCGAGTGGGTGAATTCGCTCGCTCCGCAAACGCAAGAATATCGGGCCCTCTCCGACGCCTTCGTGAAGCTCGTCCAGCGCACGCCCGACCTTCCCGACGGCGGCATTCCGGCGGGCAGGACGATCAAGCGCGGCGCCAGCGATCCCCGGATCCCCGCCATTGCCGCCAACCTCAAGCAGCTCGGCTATCTCCCCGCCGAACTTCCGTCCGGCACCCGCTACACCCAGGCGATCGCCCAGGCGGTCGCCCGCTTCCAGGCCGATTCCGGGCAGAAGGCGGACGGAATCCTCGGCCGCGCCACAATGGCCGCGCTCAATTCCTCGCCGCGCGACCGGGCGCGCAGCCTGGCGGTGGGAATGGAGCGGCTTCGCTGGCTGGACCGAAATCCGCCCGCGACGCGGATCGACGTCAACACCGCCGCGACCTACCTCGATTTCTTCCGCGAGGGCCGATCCGTGACCCGCCGGAAGGTGGTCGTCGGCCAGCCCGACTGGCAGACCCCGCAGCTCCAGGCGCCGATCTTCCAGCTTGTCGCGAACCCGAGCTGGAACGTCCCGAAGTCGATCGCTCAAAAGGAGCTGTCGAAGAAGCCCGGCTCTTATTTCGCCGAGCAGAACATCGTCAGCAAGAATGGCCGCTACGTCCAGCTTCCGGGGCCGAAGAACGCGCTTGGCCAGGTCAAGTTCGACATGAAGGACGACCAGGCGATCTATCTCCACGACACGCCGGCCAAGGCGATGTTCGGACAGGACGAGCGCCACGAGAGCCACGGCTGCATCCGCGTCGAAGGCGCCCTCGACCTCGCCGAGAGCATCGCCGCCTCGCAGGGGGTGCTCGACAAGTTCGAGGCGGGGCTGGCGAGCGGCAACGAGACGTTCGTCGCGCTCAAGACCCGGATCCCGGTCCGGCTGCTGTACCACACCGCCTGGCTGGGCGACGACGGCCGGGTCCATTTCGCCCAGGACGTCTACGGCTGGGACAATGATGTCGCCGCGGCGCTCGGCTACGCCAAGGCGCGGCCGGCGTCGTTCAAGCCCGCGAGCTCGGATGTCGGTCCGTAGCGCCCCTCACGCCTCGGATTCCCGCTTCTCGCCATGCCCGCCCGACCGCTGCGGAAGCAGCGCGATCAGCACCGCCATCGCCACCAGCAAGGTGGCAGTCGCTACGGCACGGCTGAGCTCGAGCCCGCCCTGGCCCAGCGGCTTGTCGAGAAAGTCGCCGAGTGTCGCCCCGAGCGGCCGGGTCAGGATGAACGCGGCCCAGAACAAGGTGACGTGGCTGACCTGGGTCCGGGAATAGAGCAGGGCGACGATCGCGAGCGCCAGGCCGAACAGAATCGCGCCGCCGGCATAGCCCAGCCCGGCGGCCGCCACCCAGTCGCCGAGCGCGGTGCCGAGCGTCTGCGAGAAAGTGATCGTGATCCAGTAGAAGGTCTCTGCCTTGGGCGTCGCCACCCGGTTGACGTCGACCGTGCCGAGCGCGGCGCGCCATGCGGCGAGCGAACCGAGAACGCAGGCGAGCAGCAGGATCGACCCGCCCGCATAGCCGATCCCGAGCGACCGGTCGGCGAAGTCCGCCAGGGTCGTGCCGCAGGTGGTCGAGCCGATGATCGTCAGCCAGTAGAGCCACGGGTTGAACTTGCGCGCTCTGACCTGCAGCCAGACGAGGGCGAGCAGTACCGCGGCCATGATCGCGGTGCCGATCAGATAGCCATAGGGATTGGGGTGAGCGGTGGTCTCGCCGAGCCAACTCATCGTCAGCGTGTCGCCGCCGGTCTCGCCCAATGTGGTCGCGATGATCTTGACGATCCAGAAGCCGATCGTGACTTCCGGAACCTTGCTCCTCACCCGATGGTGATGATGATGCGCGCTGTCGTTCACGGCCAAGTTGGAACCCCTGCCAAGCGGCGCTCATAGCGCTGCGGCCGCAAGCGCACCACCCGAGCGAGCGCGTCAGATTTCGATCTGCGTCCCCAGTTCGATCACACGATTGGTCGGAAGGCGGAAGAACTCCATCGCGCTTTCGGAGCTTTGCATGAGCCAGCCGAACAGCTTTTCGCGCCAGACCGCCATCCCGGGCCGCCGGGATGCGACCAGCTTCTGGCGGCCGAGGAAGAAGCTGGTGCTCATCGGGTGGAACCCGGCGCCGCCGGCCTTGAATGCCGCCAGATCCCGCGGAATGTCGACATCGTCCATGAAGCCGTAGCGCAGGATCACACGGTAGAAGCCCTTCCCGGCGTCGTCGACTTCAAGCCGCTTCGACGGCGCGACATACGGCACCTCCTCGATCCTCACGGTCAGGATCAGCACCCGCTCGTGCAGCACCTGGTTATGCTTGAGGTTATGCAGCAGCGCCGACGGGATCGAATCCGGCGATGCCGAAAGGAACACGGCAGTCCCCTTGATCCGGTGGGCGGACGCCGCCGCCGACTTGATGAAAACCGGCAGCGGAAGGCTGCTTTCCTCCAGCCGTTCGCGAAGCAGCCGCCGCCCCTTCGCCCATGTCGTCAACACCGTGAACGACAGCGCCGCGATCAGCAGCGGGAACCAGCCGCCGTCGGGGATCTTCGTGATGTTCGACGCGAAGAAAGTCCCGTCGATGATGAAGAACAGGCCGATCGTCACTGTCGCGAGTAACCGGTTCCAGCGCCAAACGGTGAAGACGAGGACCGCGAGCATCATCGTCGTGATCAGCATCGTCCCGGTCACCGCTATCCCGTAGGCCGACGCCAGCCGCCCCGATTCCCGGAAACCCAGCACCAGCACGATCACCATGATCAGCAGGCCCCAGTTCACGGCCGGGATGTAGATCTGCCCGGCCGCTTTCTCGCTCGTATGCTCGGTCCTTAGCCGGGGGAGGAAGCCGAGCTGCACCGCCTGATGCGTGACCGAGAAGGCTCCCGAGATCACCGCTTGGCTCGCAATGATCGACGCCGCCGTGGCGATCGCGACGAGCGGCAACCGCGCCCAGTCCGGCGCCATCAAATAGAAGGGGTTCGTGGCCGCCGCCGGATCGCCGAGCAAGAGCGCGCCCTGCCCGAAATAGTTGAGCACCAGGCAGGGATAGATGAGTGTCAGCCAGGAAAAGCTGATCGCCTTGCGGCCGAAATGGCCCATGTCCGCGTAAAGCGTCTCCGCGCCCGTCACCGCGAGGAAGACCGATCCCATCGCAAGGAAGGCGAGCTTCGGGTTGACGAGAAAAAATTGCACCGCCCAGCTGGGGCTCAGCGCCGTCACGATTTCCGGGTGCGACAGGATGTTGGACACGCCCAGGACCGCCAGAACGGCCATGTAGATCAGGATCACCGGGCCAAAGAGCACTCCGACTTTCCCGGTCCCCCTCGACTGCACCAGGAACAGCCCGATCAGGATTCCGATCGCGATCGGGATGACGAGTGGCTGGAGTCCTGCCTCGGCCACGGTCAGCCCTTCGACCGCGGAGAGCACCGAGATTGCCGGCGTGATCATCGCATCGCCGTAGAAAAGGCACGTCGCGAGAACGCCCAGCAGCACCAGCGTCCCCGCCCATTTCTTGTGGCCGAGGTTCCGCGCAATCAGCGACAGCAAGGCGAACGACCCGCCCTCGCCCTTGTTGTCGGCGCGCATCGCGACGAACACATATTTGGCCGTGACCACCAGCATCAGCGACCAGAAGATCAGGCTCAGTACGCCGAAGATGTGCAGCCGGTCGACCGCCAGCGGGTGCGGGCCGAGGAAGCTCTCCTTCATCGTGTAGAGCGGCGACGTTCCGATATCGCCATAGACGACACCGATCGCCCCGAGCATCAGCTTCGGCAGCGATTCACTTGGGCCGTGGTGAGGTCGCGCGAGGTCCTCGGCGGGCGCAGCGGCGGTTGCCATCGCGCGGATGTGGCGGCGGCGGGCGTAAAGATTCTATGTGGATTCCATTCAGGCGCCGTAAGGAAAAGGGCGGAAACGCGCGTCCCGCTCTCGACGCGCACGCTGCACGCGCCCAGATGATCTGGATGGACAAGCCCCAGTCCGCTTCCGCGCGCGATCCGCTCTCCGCGGCCGGCATGCTCCTGCCCTTTGTCGCCGCGCTCGCGATGGTCGCCCTGTCGACGATCGCCGGCAGCTTCGTGGCGCCGCGCTGGGGCAATGGCGCCGTCGACCTTCTCTATCTTCCGGGTATCCTCGCTTCGGCGATCCTGCTCGGCTTCTGGCCGGCGCTCGTCGCCGGCATCGCCTCAGCGCTCGCCTACAATTTCTTCTTCACTCCGCCGTTCAACACCTTCCGGATGGACCGGCCGGCTGACATCGTCACCGTCGTCATCCTGTTCCTGGTCGCAACCGTCACCAGCAAGCTGGCAGCCAATGTCCGCGAGCAGGCGGATCTCGCCCGGCGACACGCGACCCGCAACGCAACCGTCGCGGGTTTCGCCGCCCGTCTTCTGTCCTGTTCGGGCAAAAGCGAAATCGCCGGCGTCGTTTGCGGCGAGTTGTCCCGGATCTTCCGCTGCAACGTCGCATTGGTCGAAGGGCGGCCGCGGCCGGATGTCGTCGCGAGCGAGCCGGCAACGGTGCCGATGAGCCCGAGCGATGTCGCGACGGCCGCCTCGGTCCTTGCGTTCGGCGAGGCCGCGGGACGTGGCGCCCTGCGGCCTTATCCCACCGATTGGCAGTTCCACCCGGTCGGGCCCGCGGGCCATGTCATGGCTGCGGTCGGCCTCGTCCGCGACGACGATTCGGTCCCGGTTTCTGACGACCAGAAACAGCTTCTCGAAAGCCTGCTAAGCCAGGTGGCCCTCGCACTCGAGCGGGCGCGGCTCGAGCGCGAGGCGCGAGAGCTGTCGGCGCTACGCGAACGTGACCAGCTGCGCTCCACCCTGCTGTCCTCGATCGGGCGCGACCTGCGCCCCCGGGTCGACGCGATCGCCGGCACCGCTCGGGAGCTTCGGCGGAACGGCTCCGCCGACAAGGCCGCGGCCGCCGCAATCGCTTCGGAAGCGGCCAGGCTCGACCGCTATCTGTCTAACCTTGCGGAGCTCGGCCTCGACTCCGACCAGCGTCCGCTCGAAGTGCGGGGGCTGACGATCGATCTGGCGCGACGTCTCGTATCGAGGGACGGAACGGCGATCCACCTCACTCCCAAGGAATATGCCGTTCTGGCGGAGCTTGCGAAGCATCCGGGGCGCGTGCTCAGCCATGGTCACCTGCTGCGCACCGCCTGGGGCCCGGCACAGGAGGGCCAGACCGAATATCTTCGAGTTGCGATCCGCGCCCTTCGCCAGAAGCTGGAGCGCGATCCGGCCAAGCCCGAAATCATCAGGAACGAGCCGGCGGTCGGCTATCGCCTGGTCGCCTGAGCTTGCTGGCTGCCCGTCCGCCGAGCGGCGATGAAGGCGCGGGCGGCGCGATATTCGGCGGGCGTTACCTGGCCATCGCCGTCGGCATCGGCGATGCGCTTGAACTCGCGGGCGGCCGCATCGGCCTCCATGATCGACAGATAGCCGTCATGATCCTCGTCGAAGCCGGCCAGCGCCCAGTCCATCAGCTTGCCGTCCGCCTCGAACAGCTCGATCGCCCTGGGATTGACCAGCCGCCAGCCATCGGCGGAATCGCTCGCCGGAGCCGATGCCGGAGCCGCCGCCATCATCAGCAAGGCCAGCCAGGCGTCCATTCCGGCTCAACGCCGGCGCTCCCGATGCGCTCCGTCAGCCGAGCGCGCTGCGCACCGCCCGGCACAAGGCGTCGGAGCGGAAGGGCTTGGGCAGAAGCGGCGAGTCGGGCGCGATCGCCTTGATTGCGTCGGTCTCGCTGTAGCCGGAGACGAACAGGATCTTCTGGTCGGGCACCTCGGCCATCATCCGGCTCGCGACGTCGGCTCCGGACATTGCCGGCATGACGAAATCGAGGACGACGAGGTCGGGGCGATGGCTTGCGAATTCCTCCAGCGCCTTCTTTCCGTCGGCGCAGTCGCGCACCCTGAAGCCTTCTTCGGCGAGCGCCTCGGCGATGAACCGCCGGACGTCGGGATCGTCGTCGACGACCAGGATCGAGGCGGTGTTTCGAACGCGACCGGTTCGCGCGGCCTCCTCGCTCGCCGGGACCGGCTGCTCGGCTGCCGCCGCCGCCTTGAAGAACAGTTTGATCGCGGTGCCCTCGCCCGGCGCGGTCTCGATTTGGGCGGTGCCGCCCGACTGGCGCGCCATTCCATAGACCATCGACAGGCCGAGCCCGGTGCCCTTGCCGATCTCCTTGGTGGTAAAGAACGGCTCGAACGCCCGCGAGGCGACCTCCTCGGTCATTCCGGTGCCGGTGTCGCTGATGACGAGCACGACATAATCGCCGTCGGAAAGTTCGGGATCGCCGTCGATCGTCACCGCCCGAGTGGTGAATTTGAGGACTCCGCCCTCGGGCATTGCATCGCGCGCGTTGATTGCAAGGTTGAGCACCGCGACCTCGAGCTGCGTCGGGTCCGCCATCACCGGCAGGTCGATTTCGTCGACATCGAATTCCTTGGTGATCCCGGGGCCGAGGACGTTCTTCAACAACGGCCGCATGTTCTGGACCAGCGGGCCGACCTCGACCGGCCGGACCTCGAGCCTCTGCACCCGGCTGAACGCAAGCAGCTGGCCGGTGAGCCGGGCGCCCCGCTCCGCCGCCGTCAGCGCGTTGACCGCATAGCGCTTGAGCTTGGCGTCCTCGACCCGCTTCGCCACCACATCGAGCCCGCCGACCACCACCGTCAGCAGATTGTTGAAGTCGTGGGCGATTCCGCCGGTCAGCTGGCCCAGCGCCTCCATCTTCTGGCTCTGCCGGAGCTGCTCCTGAGCGGCCCTGAGCTCTGTGATGTCGCGCGCTTCGAACAGCAGGTACATGACCTTGCCGTCCGCTCCCTTGATCGGCTGCACCGCGACATCGAGATAGGCGGTCGGCACCCCGGGCCGCTCCATCACCGCCTGGGTCGTGAACAGCTCACCGCTGGCGGCGCGCTTCACCGCCTCCTTAATCAGCGGCTTGTGCTGCGGATACGCCTGCATCGTCGGCGCATCCCAGATCTTGCGCCCGATCGCCTCGTTCGCGTTCACCGCCCGCCACGGTGCGTCCTTCGAGTTCATCTCCACGATGGTTCCATCCGGGGTCAGCAGACAGAGAACCTCCAGCACTGCGTCGAACAGGGCCCGGAACCGCGCCTCGCTTTCCGCCAGCGCCCGGGTCCGCTCCTCCACCTGCAGGCGAAGCTCGATCTCCGCCTCCTTGGCGAGCGTGATGTCGGTCGCGACCCCGATGAAGCCCACCAACTCCCCGTCCGGCCCGAACCGCGGCGAGCTCGTGCTCCTCAGCCAGCGATAGCTCCCGTCCCCGCGCCGGAACCGCCCCTCCAGGGTGAAGGTCTTGCCCGAAGCCTCCCCGGCGAGGCTGTCGGCGACGATCCGGTCGACGTCGGCGGGATGTATCCCCTGGCGCCAGTCATAGCGCCGCGCCTCCTCGCGGTCGTCGGTGCCGAGGAATTCGAGATAGGCATCGTTGACGAAATCGCGGGTGCGGTCGAGCCTCGTCACCCACATCAGCACCGGCGCCGAGTTGGCGATCCGCTTGAACCGCGCCTCGCTCTCCTTGAGCGCCCGCTCCGCGACCCTTTGCTCGGTGACGTCGTCGATGAGGACGACGATCCCCTCCACCCGTCCGCTCGGCCCCTTCCACGGCACGTACTGGACCTGCACCGCCGAGCTTCCGTGCACCTCATGTTCGATGTCGGCGACGAACAGCTGCCGCTGCCCGTCCAGCGCCGCCTGCAGGATCGGCCCGCGATGAGTCCAGGCGTCGTCGCCAAGCACCTCCCGCATGGTCTTGCCGAGGATCGCGCTCCGCGGCTTCTCGAACCATTCCGCAAGGCCCTTGTTGAGAAAGCGGTAGGTGAAGGTCCGGTCGACATAGGCGCACATCACCGGAAGCAGATCGGCGATCGCCAGCATCCCCGGAGCCGTGAAAATCTCCGCCGGCATCCCCGGAGGAAGCTGCTCGGGCGGGAGCGTGGCGAGCGGTTCGAGGTCGAGCCGCTCCTTCATGGCGCCGGCGCCGCGACTTGTTTTCCTGCTGCCCTTCGCCCCGGTCGCCATCGCCACGAAGCGTAGCGTATCGCCAAGCGCAAGGCGATAGATTGCGAAGCAATTCATCGACTTGCGCGTGGAGACGATGAGCGCCGGCTGGCCTGCTGCTTGAGCCGCCGGAGCGGCGTGAAACCGGCAGAACCAACGTCACGGGATTCCTTCCCGCGTCGGCCCTCCCCTGCAGGATTGCCCTCTTGCATTTTCCTACTCGGCTTTTTCCTGCTCCACCCTTGTCGATGGACCAGTCATCGCACCCCGAAATCCCCGATTTCGGCATCCTCGCCGCCGATCCCGAAATCGCGCCCCTCCTCGAATTCGAGCCCGCCCGCCGCAAGGTCGAGCGGCCGGACGGATGGACCGAGGAACTGCAACGCGAGCTCATCGCCCGGATCGCCCACACCGGCTCGCCCGGCGAAGCCTGCAAGGCGATGGACAAGAACCTCTCCGGAGCGAAGCACCTTTACCGGTCGTCGGGCGCGGCCAGCTTTCGCCAGGCGTGGAAAGCGGCAATCGCTCTGGCAGCGTCCCGAAAGCGGGCGGAGCGAGCCGCCGCGCCCAAGCCTCCGTTCGACGTTCCGGGAACCGTTTCGCGGAGGACGAAGCTGCTCGCGTCGGCCGCCGGCCCGCTGCCCGGGCAGGTGAGGAACGAGCATGGCGAGTGGGAGGACGAGGCGTCGTTCCTGGCGCGCGCCGAGCAGGCGAAGGACAGCATCCGCGAGAATCTTCTGCGCTGCCGGCGGCTGTTCCTTGCCGAGATCAGCGGCTCGGCCGGCAAGCGCGCCGCGTTCGAGATCCTGACCGAGCTTCCGATCGACTGGGAGAAAGCGAAGCGGCTGGAGCCGCAGCCCGACGAGCCGTGGAAGAGCACCAACCAGCGCCAGCCGGACATGGTGCTGACGGCGGAGAGCGGGTGGACGATGGGGGAGCATGGCTATGGGTCCGATCGCAAGGCCGAGTTACGGGAGGCTCTCGATGAATATCGGAACGAAGAGGGGCTTTCGGCGGTAAACTGGGACGAGGAAGACGGTGCCACCCCCAGCTCGTCATCCCCGACTGTGATCGGGGACCCAGCCGAGTTAGAGGAGCCTTCCCTCTCCCCCTCAGCCAAGTCTCAGGACAAGCCGGTGCCGAGGGTGAGGAGGATGTGAGGCGGACATTAAGGAACCGGAAAGCCGCTTGCGCGTACTACGGCACTGCCGTACAAAATGCTCGTGCAGAGCGTAATTGAGACAAAGGCGTTCCTGACAGCAGCCAAGGACGCCGGAATGGACGAGGAGGAGCGCGAAGCACTTGTTTCGAGATTGCCAACCATCCGACGATCGGCGACCTCATGCAGGGCACGGGCGGCTGCCGGAAGGTGCGATACAGGAAGCCGGGAACGGGAAAGTCGGGCGGCTACCGGGTCATCAGCTGGTTTGGTGGCGATGACATCCCCGTCGTCCTGTTGAGTGTCTTCGGTAAGAACGAGCGGGCAAATTTGAGCAAGGCCGAACGCAATGACCTGGCGAAATTGACGGGACAGCTGAGGGACAGCTTGAGGAAAAGGAAATGAAGAAAGCATTCGACAAAATCGCGGCGGGCATCGAGGACGCAATTGCGTTCGCTGGTGGCGACGAGGCTCGCGCCCGAATCGTCGAGCCTGTCGACATCAAGGCTGTGCGCAATCGTCTGGGAAAGACGCAGGGGCAATTCTCGAACGAGTTCAAGCTGCCGATCGGCACGCTTCGAGACTGGGAACAGCATCGGCGAGAGCCGGATACCGGCTCGAAGCTCTATCTGTCGATGATCGAGGCCGATCCAGAGGCGGTGAAGCAGATTCTGGCGAAGGTTTAGCTGCGAAGCGAGACCTTAGCTCAGCGCCACTCCCTTGAAGCAATGTTCCCGGTGCCAGCGCAGGAATGCCGGACCGGGCCTGTCGTGCGGCTTCTCGGCAAATTGCGCTCGCCCGGTTGGCAGCAGAATCTTCCGGACCCCATCGACATCATTGATGTGGTTGGACAGGATTATCGACGCGTCATCTGTCACCGTCAGAAGCCCGCGATCGAACATCCAGTGGACCGTCCCTGACAGGGCGATGCCGTTCTGCACCACGTCCGGATCTTTGTCCTGAACCGACTTGATATGCGCCGCTTCGACTTCCGCGCGGCCACCGCCGTTGATGAACTGGAAGCCGGTGAAAGCGCAGCGCCTGTCGTAAGCCTTCAGCACGCGCGTCCTGAAAATCCGATCACGCACGGTTCGCCTGGTGAGCATTTGCACCCGGTCTTGCTCGAACGCGTACGGCGCCTGCTCCTCGGCGACCAAAGCCAAGCCGGCCCCCGCCTCTGATCGGGGCAGCAATTCCTCGTGGGTGTCGAGGCCAAGCCCGACGATGCGGTTGAAGTCTTCCGCTGGAATTGGGCGAACCGCCGCTTGGGCCCGGCCCGAGACAGTACCGGCTTCGTTGAGAACGCTGCGCTCGGGGTAGGTGCTGGAAATCGACTTTGTGTGTGGCGTAGCCAACTACATTGTCCGGAAGTGCGTCACATTCCAACTCGACAGAGGAATGCGGCAGCGTCCTACTCGGTGAACGAACCTGCCCATTTTCCAGGGTCGCGAGAGGAGTAAATCGGCGAACTCTGCAAATCTGTCCTTCCACCAAGTCCCAGTGGGAATCCTTGCGAAGTGTCTCCATCACTCCTCTCCCATCCGCAGCGCCGCAGTGAAAGCCTCCTGCGGAATGCTCGCTCGCTACCGCCGCGCCTTCCTCTTCGCATAGCGCGCATCGCGCGCGGCCTTCAGCTCGGCTTCCGACTTGGGCGCCGACGCAGCCGCCTTAGCCGCGTCATTCGCCGCTGCCGCATCCCTGGCACTCTCGCGCTCGGCCTTCTTCGCCGCCGCCTTCTGCGCCCTCGCGGCCTCCTTCTCCCGCCGCACGGCCGCGCGCTCGGCGGCGAGCTTCTCGTCGACCGGCGGGCGCGACTTGAGCTGCTCCAGCGCCTTTTGCTTCGCCTCCGCCGCCTGGGCGGCGCGGTCGTGGAATGTGCTCTTGTAGGTCATGGCGTGGGTGGTCTCCTGAGGGTGCATTTCGCCGCGATACGGGCGTCTTGCAAGGTATAACGCACGAGGAGCCCCAGGCGTCGTCGCCGCGTCAATTCCCGGTCCCCCGCGCGATCGTCTTGCCTCCGCCACGCCACCTCGTTATAACGTCTGTATGAACACACAGCTCAAAGTGACTAAGATCGGCAATTCGGCGGGCGTCATCCTGCCCAGGGAATTGCTGGCGCATCTCGACACCGGGATTGGCGAGACGCTGTCGGTCACACGCACTCCGAACGGTATCGAACTGTCGTCCCGCGAGCCCGAATTCGATGCGCAAATGGCCGCCGCAAGGGACGTCATGGAGCGGCGCAAACGGGCGCTTCGCGAACTCGCAGCGACCGAAGAGGAGCTTATGGAAGCGATCATGCGCGAGGACCGCGACATCCTGCGCGAATTGGCGAAATCAGCGACGCGGAAGCACCCAACTGGTTCTGGGAACGGTTAGCGATTGAGGGGAGAAGCTCAATGGCAGACTGTCACGAAGTGAATTCGTGACGTCGGACGCATCATCGCTTCGCGGTTTAGCCGCTCGCTCGCGCGCCGGCCGAGAGTTCCGCATCTCTTCGACGTAAGTCGCGCATCGTTCCGATGCCGCTCCTTACGCTCGGTGCTTCACTCTTCCCCCATTCTCAGCGCAGCAATAAACGCCTCCTGCGGTATCGACACGCTGCCATACTCGCGCATCCGCGCCTTCCCCTTCTTCTGCTTCTCGAGCAGCTTGCGTTTCCGGGTGGCGTCCCCGCCATAGCACTTCGCGGTCACGTCCTTGCGCAGCGCGCCGATCGTCTCGCGGGCGATGATCTTGCCGCCGATCGCCGCCTGGATCGGGATCTTGAACAAATGGCGGGGGATCAAATCCTTCAGGCGCTCACACATACCGCGGCCGCGCGCCTCGGCGTTGGCTCGGTCGACGATCATGCTCAGCGCGTCGACCGGCTCGCCGTTGACCATGATGCTCATCTTGACCAGCTCGCCCGGGCGGTGGCCGACCTGGTGGTAGTCGAAGCTGGCGTAGCCGCGGCTGATCGATTTCAGGCGGTCGTAGAAGTCGAAGACGACTTCGTTCAGCGGCAACTCGTAGGTGAGCTGGGCGCGGGCGTGGGCGCCGGTGCCGACATAGGTCAGGTTCTTCTGCACGCCGCGGCGGTCCTGGCACAGCTTGAGGACCGAGCCGAGATATTCGTCGGGCATGTAGATGGTCGCCTCGATCCACGGCTCCTCTACGCTCTCGATGGCGTTCTGGTCGGGCCAGTCGGCGGGGTTGTGGATCGCCTGCGTCGAGCCGTCGTGGAGGTGCACTTCGTAGACCACTGACGGGGCGGTGGTGATGAGGTCGAGGTCGTATTCCCTCGTGAGCCGTTCCTGGATGATCTCGAGGTGGAGGAGGCCGAGGAAGCCGCAGCGGAAGCCGAAGCCCAGGGCCGCGCTGGTCTCCATCTCGAAGCTGAACGAGGCGTCGTTGAGGCGCAGCTTGTAGAGGCTGTCGCGAAGCTTCTCGAAGTCGGCGGCGTCGGTGGGGAACAGGCCGCAGAAGACGACGGGCTGGACCTGCCTGAAGCCGGGCAGAGCTTCCGCGGCGGGCCTCTTGGCGTCGGTGATGGTGTCGCCGACCCGGGTCTCGGCGACTTCCTTGATCTGCGCGGTGATGAAGCCGATCTCGCCGGGGCCGAGCTCGGGCAAATCGGTGCGCTTGGGGGTGAAACAGCCGACGCGGTCGACGAGATGGGTGGTGCCGGCGGCCATGAACTTGACCTGCTGGCCGCGGGACAAGCGCCCGTCGATGACCCGGACGAGGATGACGACTCCGAGGTAGGGGTCGTACCAGGAATCGACCAGCATCGCCTTGAGCGGGGCCGACGCGTCGCCTTTCGGGGGCGGGATCCGCTTGACGATGGCGTCGAGCACGTCCTCGATCCCGAGGCCGGTCTTGGCGCTGGCCAGCACCGCCTGCGACGCGTCGAGGCCGATGATCTCCTCGATCTCCTGCCGCACCCCTTCCGGGTCGGCGGAGGGGAGGTCGACCTTGTTGATGACCGGCACGATCTCGTGGTCGTGCTCGATCGACTGATAAACATTCGCGAGAGTCTGAGCTTCGACGCCCTGCGCGGCGTCGACGACGAGGAGGGCGCCTTCGCAGGCAGCGAGGCTGCGGCTGACCTCATAGGCGAAGTCGACGTGGCCGGGGGTGTCCATCAGGTTGAGCTCGTGGCCCTTCCAGGCGAGCCGAACCGTCTGCGCCTTGATGGTGATTCCGCGCTCGCGCTCGATGTCCATGTTGTCGAGCAGCTGGTCCTTCATCTCGCGCGCGGTCAGCCCGCCCGTCGCCTGGATCAGCCGGTCGGCCAGAGTGCTTTTCCCATGGTCGATATGGGCGATGATCGAGAAATTGCGGATGCGGGAGATGTCGGTCACCCCGCGCCGCTAGCAGGAACAAAGTTCACTTGCGAGAGAGCGAGAGCCGACGGATAGTCGGCGCTTCGGACGGGGGTAAGAAGATGAAGCGGATCAGTCTGTTGCTTGGCGCGACGGTGATGATGGGCGCGGCCCCACCCAAGGCTTCGCCGCCGGTCGCCAATTACTGGATGGACGTGGCGACCGCGGGCGGGATGGGCGCGGGGATGATGGGCGGCGGATCGAGGCCCAACATGGCGCAGATCATGGGCATGATGAACGGCGGCGGCGGCGGAGCCCAGCATCTGCTCAATCTCTACCTAGCCTCGCGCGACAAAGCGGCAAGCCCGCAGGCGAGCCACCTGATCCCGCCGGGAATGCAGATGGGCGCGAGCCTTCCGCTGATCGCTCCGCCGGCCTCAAAGCCGGTGCAGGAGACGACCGGAATGCCCGAACATTTCCAGCGGCCCAAGGGGCGCATGATCATCTATTGGGGCTGCGGCGAGCATGTCGGCGCCGGCCAGCCGGCGATCGTCGATTTCTCGAAGCTTGCGGCGGGGCAAATGCCGCCGGGCTTCAGCGCGATGATGAGCGCGGTCCATGCCGCCCAGCCGCCGCGGCCGGGCCAGTCGGCCGGCTTCGGCGAATGGCCGAATGACAGGGATTCGCGCCCCGTGCCAGCGGCCGCGTCTCTGATTGGACCGCACAGGGTCGAAGGCAATTACGCGCCGCCGATCGCCTTCAGCCTCGGCCAGGGGCAGGACTTCATGCCGGCGCTCGGCCTTCGGGAAGCCGGCGCGCTCCCGTCGGGAGCGAACCGGCTGACGTGGACGCCCGCCGCCCAGGCAACCGGCTATGGACTGTCGATGTTCGGCTCGTCCGGAGGCGGCGACGTCGTCATCTGGAGTTCGGCCAACAAGCCGAGCGCCTTCCCGAACATGGACTATCTCTCGCCCGCGCAGGTCAGCCCGCTGGTCGCGTCGGGCGCGGTTCTGGCGCCGACGACGAACCAGTGCACGATCCCGGCGGAGGTGGTGAAAGCCTCGCCCGCCGGCATGGTGATGATGATCGGCTATGGCCCCGAAGCCTGGTTCCAGGACAAGCCCAGGGCGCCGACCTGGACAGTTCGCGCCCGCTACAAGACGAGCGCGTCGATGATGCTCGGAATGGGCAACATGTCCGGCGATTCCGGCGCGGACCAGCCGCAGGCGCAGCAGCAGGAACCCAAAAAGAAGAAGCGTGGCTTCGGGCTCGGCGACATTCTGCAGGCGGTGCCGCACTGAGACGGCCTAGGGCCGGATGAGGACTTTCAAAGCCTCGCGCTCGTTCATCGCGCGGTAGCCGTCGGGAACTCCGTCGAGATCGACCGTGCGGTCGAATACCCGGGCGGGATCGATGACTCCGTCGAGCACGTCTGGGAGTAGCTCGTCGATATAGGCACGGGTCGGGGCAGGCCCTCCGGCGACAATGACATTGTCGTAGAACATCTGCTGCGCCCCCTTGATCGCCTCGTAATGCGGCACGCCCACGCGCCCGACGGCGCCGCCGTGGCGAACGATGCCCATCGCCATGTCCATCGCCTGCTCCGTGCCGACGCATTCGAGGACCGACTGGACTCCATAGCCGCCGGTCAGCTCGCGAACTCACTCGATCGCCTCGGCGCCGCGCTCGCCGACGACGTCGGATAGCGCCGAATTCGCTCGCCAGCGCAATCCGGTCCGGGTGCCGGCCCATGATAATGATTTGCTCCGCGCCGAGACGCCTCGCGGCGATGATCCCGCACAGGCCGACGGCGCCGACGCCGACCACGGCGACCGTGCCGCCGGGCCGGACCCGCGCCGTGACCGCGGCGTGGTGGCCGGTGTCCATCACGTCCGAAAGCGTGACGAGCGAGGGCATCAATGCGTCCTCCTCGCCGACGTCGAGCGCATAGAGCGTACCGTCGGCAAAGGGGATGCGGAGCGCCTCGGCCTGCGCTCCGTCGAGGCCGGTCCCGTTGCCGAAGAAATTGCCGTGGACGCAGGCGGTCGGGAGCCCTTCCTCGCAGAACAAGCAACTGCCGTCGGAATCGGCGAACGGCATGATGACGACTTGCCCGCGCCGGATCGCCTGCACGCCGCTGCCGACATCCTCGACGATCCCGATCGCCTCGTTGCCCATGCGCTGACCTTCGACGTTGGGCCCGCCGTTGTAGGGCCACAGGTCGCTTCCGCAGATGCAAGCGCCGGTGATTCGGATGACGGCGTCTGTCGGCCAACGATTGCCGCGTCGGGAACGGTGTCGATCCGCACCTCGTGCACCCTGGGCATGATGGCTGCGCGCATTGCTATTCTGTTGCTGCGAGATCGAGGTAATCGTTATCGCTGATGTGCTCCATCCAGGTGACGGGCGAGCCGTCGAGCGATTTCTGGATGGCGATGTGGGTCATTGCGGTGGTATCGGTCGCGCTGTGCCAGTGCTTGTGGCCCGGCGGGCACCAGATCACGTCGCCGGTAAGAATCTCGACGCGTTCCTCTCCGTCGCACCCGGTCCACCCGATCCCGAGGTGACGATCAGGGTCTGGCCGAGCGGGTGCGTGTGCCAGGCGCTACGAGCGCCGGGCTGGAAACTGACGCTCGCGCAGCCGACGCGCGACGGCTCGGGCGGGTTGCCGAGCGGCTCGATCGTCACCTCGCCGGTGAACCATTCGGCCGGCCCTTTCTGGATCGGCCGCGATCCCGCGCGTTTGAGTTCCATTCGGCGCCTTTCCATCCGGCAGAGTCGCGATGGCAAGCGCCCGGAGCGATGGAGAGTTCCCTTTGCCGGCTAGCGCTCCGCCCGAAACCACGTCTGCGACCGGCACAGGAACAGCACGCAGCCGGTCACGGTCAGCGTGCCGTCGGGATTGGCGGCGAGCTTTGCCTTGTAGCTTCGGCCGCTGCCGGCGTCATAGGCGCGGCCGCCGGTCCACTGGTCGCCGTCGCGGGTGAAGCCGGTGAGGACAGGAAGGCCGACGATCGGGCGCGAACGAAGCGCCGGGTCCGGATTGTGAACGTCGGTCCGCGGGACGTCCGCCCCCTTCGCCAGCACCCGGGCGACGGCGCCGCACAGATGCGGTCCGCAATGCCCGATTCGAACCACGGCGGTGGCGCCGTCGGTCAGCCAGTCCCCTTCGATCGACGAGGCGCCGTTCGAGGCCAGCAGGAATGCGGCGAGGACCGCGCTAGCGTACGACAATGGTGCCCTTCATCCCGAACGCCGCGTGAAGCGTGTGGGTGCATTTGAGCGGATACTGGCCGGCAGCCGGGGTGAGCGCGACGTCCACGGCGGAATGCTTGGGAACGTCGACGGTGCCGTCGTGAACGAGCGCGCGCGATGCCGGGGCGAGCTTGGCGGCGGCAAAGAATTGCGGCGCCGAGAAGCTGTGGCCGCCGCCCGCCGTGTTGACCAGGTGAAGGATGGCCGGAGCCCCGGCCTTGAGCTGAATGGCGCTGGGCTCGAACTTGAAATTCTCCATCGTCACCGTGACCGCGGCGGGCTGCGGCGCCTGGGCGGACGCGGAAGCGGCGGCGACGAGCGCAAAGGAGGCGAGTGCGAGAAGGGTCTTCATGTCCACTCCTGATCCAGTCGTGGCGATCAGCCCTTCGCCCCAGGCAACGATGGCTAGCTCAGGCTGTATGGCCGATGAATTGTTCATCGGCCGGAACAACCGCCGCCTGTCGAAAGGTCACGCAACTCCGTGCTCGATCGGTTGCCACCCGCGCCTGCACGGCTAAAGCTCTCGCGCGATTCCGGGGAGGTCCAATCTCATGCTGAAGTTGAAGCGTCTTACGTTCCTGCTCGCCACGTCCGCTCTGGCCGTATCCGCGAGCGCCCAGGTCGATACCGCGCCGGCGCCGGCGGCGGCCGCACCGGCGACACAGCAGCCGGCGCCGCTGTCGGCGCTGGTCAGCGACGTTTCCATCCCGCACACGCAGTTCAAGCTCGCCAACGGGCTCACCGTGATCGTCCACGAGGATCACAAGGCACCCGTCGTCGCGGTCAGCACCTGGTACAATGTCGGGTCCAAGGACGAGCCGCCGGGAAAGACCGGGTTCGCGCATCTGTTCGAGCATCTGATGTTCAACGGCTCGGACAATCTGCCGGGCGATTACTTCACCTACCTCCAGCAGATCGGCGCCACCGATTACAACGGGACGACCTGGTTCGACCGCACCAATTATTTCGAGACGGTGCCCAAATCGGCGCTCGAAAAGGCGCTGTTCATGGAAAGCGACCGGATGGGCTACCTGCTCGGCGTGATGGACCAGAAGAAGCTGGATAACCAGCGCGGCGTCGTCCAGAACGAGAAGAGGCAGGGCGACAACCAGCCGGGCGGGCTGGTCGAATATGAAGTGCTCGGAAGCCTGTTCCCCGCCGGCCACCCGTACCAGCATTCGACGATCGGCTCGATGTTGGATCTCGATCAGGCGAGCCTCGCCACGGTCAAGGAATGGTTCCTCGACAAATACGGTCCGAACAACGCCACTTTGGTAATTGCCGGCGACATCACTGCCGCCGAAGCCAAGCCGCTGGTCGAGAAATATTTTGGCCCGATCAAGGCGGGGCCGGTCAACGTGCCGGCGGCCGCCGACGTGCCGACTATGCCTGCGTCCAAGACGGTGGTGATGAAGGACCATGTCGCGACCACCGAGATCCAGCGCCACTGGGCGGTTCCGGGAATGCTGTCGCCGCAGGTTGCGGCAATCGACGTCGGGGCATCGATCCTGGGCGGGCTGGCGAGCTCGCGGCTCGACAGGATCCTGGTCCGCGACGAGAAGCTCGCGGTCTCCGTAAGCGCCGGATACCAGCCGTTCCAGCGGGTCGGCCTGTTCGAGGTCGATGCGACCGCCAAGCCGGGAGTTGATCCCGACGTTGTCGCCAAGAGGCTCGACGAGATCATCGCCGATTTCGTCGCCAACGGGCCCACCCAGGACGAGGTCACCCGGGCGACGACCCGCGAGGTCGGAAGCGAGATCCGCGGGCTGGAGCAGGTCGGCGGCTTCGGCGGCAAGGCCGTCGCGCTTGCCCAGGGGCAGGTGTTCGCCGGCGATTCCAATTATTACAAGAAGACGCTCGACGAATATGCCGCTCTGACCCCCGCCGACGTCAAGGCGGCCATGCAGCAGTGGCTGAGCCGGCCGGTGCTCAAGATCCGGCTCGAGCCCGGCGAGCGCCCGCCTTACGAGGAATCGGCTTTCGCTCCGAAGAAGGCAGCGAGCGCCGACATCGCGACTCCCGTCGTTAAGCGGCCGATCCCGCCGGTCGGCGAGCCGGCGCCTCTCGACTTCCCCGACGTGCAGCACGTGCAGCTGTCGAACGGGATCAAGCTCGCCTACGCGCAGCGCACCGCGGTGCCGGTAACGCAGGTCGGCCTGGCGTTCGACGCCGGCTATTCGGCCGACCAGCCGGGCAGCCGCGGGTTGCAGAACTTCACCATGTCGATGCTCGACGAAGGCGCGGCGGGAATGACCTCGCAGCAGATCGCCGAGGCGGAGGAGCGGCTCGGGGCAATCATCGCGGCCGGCGGCGACGCCGACCAGAGCCAGGTCACCCTGTCGGCGTTGTCCGCCAACCTGGCGCCGTCGCTCGGCCTGCTCGCCGACATCGTCCAGCGGCCGACGTTCGACCCGACCGACGTCGACCGCGTCCGCACCCAGGTGCTGACCGCGATCTCGCAGGCGCAGAAGGATCCGCAGAGCATCGCGGCGCGCACCCTGCCGGTGCTGCTCTATGGCGAATCGCATCCGTACGGGACGACCGGCCTCGGCGATCCCGAGGCGGTGAAGCGATTCACCCGGCCCTATCTCGAGAGCTTCCGCCAGCATTGGCTGAGGCCCGACAATCTGCAGATTTTCGTGGTTTCGAACCTGCCGCTGGCTGAGATCCAGAAGCAGCTGGAGCAGAAGTTCGGTTCCTGGACAGCGCCGAGCGCACCCAAAGGCGTGAAGGACTTCACCGAGGTTCCAGCGCGGCCCAAGGCGGAGAAGATCGTGCTGATCGACCGCCCCGGATCGCCGCAGTCGTTCATCATGGCCGGCCAGGTCACGCCCATTAACCCGCGCGGCGACGTGGCTGCGATCGGAGCCGCCAACGACGTCCTTGGCGGCACCTTCCTGTCGCGGCTCAACATGGACATCCGCGAAAACAAGGGCTGGTCGTATGGCGTGCGCGGAACGGTGCAGCTCAACGCCAAGGTCGTTCCGTACGTCGTCGTCGCTCCGGTCCAGTCGGACCGCACCGGCGATTCGATCGTGGCGATGCGGAAGGACATCCGCGATTTCCTGTCGACCAAGGGCGTGACGGACGAGGAGCTGCAGCGGACGATCGCCAACCGGATCAAGGCGCTTCCGGGCCAGTTCGAGACGTCGTCGTCGGTGCTCTCGGCGATGGAAAGCAACGCGCTGCTCGGCCGCCCCGACAATTATTACGAGCTGCTGGCCGACAAATATCGAGCGCAGACGACAACGACTCTCAACGCGTCACTTCGCGATACGGTGAACCCGGCCAGCTTCGTCTGGGTGGTCGTCGGCGACGCCAAGACGGTCAAGCCGCAGCTCGCCAAGCTGGGCCTGCCGGTCGAGGAAGTGCCGGCGCGCTAGGCTGGAAGATCAATCGCCGGAATTGCGCCGACTGCTGCCACGCGCCTGCAGCTCGGCAATTCCGGCGAGGAAATCGGCCCATTCGAGCAGGTCGGAGGCAAGCTCGGGCGGCTGCGTTGCGGCGTGATGGCGGATCGATTCGACAATTGCCGGCCATGAGGAAGCGGCACGCGCGACGACGGGCCGCTCGTCTTCGCCGCCGTCGGGGCCGACAGGTTTAGGTAGCGTAATGCAACTCATATCCAGGGCAATGTGGCCGGGGGAGGACCGAACGCAAGAGGGAGAATCGCCAACCGACAAGCGGTTCTGCGAACGGCCGCGGGACCGCGACGAACCGCTAGCGAGCGACCCGGGTGAAGTGGCCCATTTTCCTTCCGGGCCTCGGCTCGCCCTTGCCGTAGATGTGGACGTGGGTGCCGGCCTTGGCGACGAGGCGCTCCCAACCGGCGATTTCCTTGCCGAGCAGATTTTCCATCATTGCCGATGTGCCGACGCGCTCTGTCGAGCCGAGCGGAAGGCCGCAGATGGCGCGGATGTGCTGCTCGAACTGCGACGTCACCGCGCCCTCGATGGTCCAGTGGCCGCTGTTGTGAACCCTTGGCGCGATCTCGTTGACGATCGGGCCGTCGGCGCAGGCGAAGAACTCGACGGTGAGGACTCCAATATGGCCGAGCGCCTCGGCGATCGAGGTGGCGACCCGGATCGCCTCGTCTCGGTGCCGCTCGATGGTTTCGGGCGCGGGGACGGCGGAGCGGCGCAGGATGCCGTTGTCATGATCGTTGAGCGGCGGGTCCCAGGACGCGATGGCACCGTCGGCGCCGCGGGCGAGGATCACCGAGAATTCGCAATCGAAGGCGATCCGCGCTTCGGCGACCGCCGGCGCCCGGCCGATCGAGTCCCAGGCGGCCACGACCGAACCGGGGGCCCGTGCCCAGGCCTGGCCCTTGCCGTCATAGCCGAGGCGGCGGGTCTTGAAGACGAGCGGGACTCCGAGGCGTCGCTCGGCCTCGATCGCGTCCGCCTCACTGTCGACCCGGACCCACGCGCCGACGCGGGCGCCGGCGGATTGGATGAACTCCTTCTCCAGCCCGCGTTCCTGGCCGACCTCGAGCGAGGCGATTCCGGGGCGGAGCTTGCGTGCGATTGCAGCCAGCGCGGCCGCGGGCGCATTCTCGAATTCATAAGTGGCGACGGCAACGCTGTCGGCGAATCGCTTCAGCGCCTCGACGTCGTCGTAAGCGGCGCGCGTGAATTGCGCGGCGACGGCGGCCGCGCACGGGGACTCGCCGGGTTCGAAGATATGGCATTTGTAGCCGAGCTGGGCGGCGGCAACGGCGAGCATCTTTCCGAGCTGGCCCCCGCCGATGATCCCTATGGTCGAACCGGGTGGAATCATTCGGGCGATTCGGCGACCGAAGCGGTTTGGTCCGAGCGATGCTTCTCCAGCCGATCGGCGAGCGCGCTATCGCCGGTGGCCAGGATCGAGGCAGCAAGAAGCGCGGCGTTGATGGCGCCCGCCTTGCCAATGGCGAGAGTGCCGACCGGCACTCCGGCCGGCATCTGGACGATCGACAGCAGGCTATCGATACCCTTGAGCGACTGGGTTTCGACAGGCACCCCGAGCACCGGCAGCGTGGTCATCGATGCCGCCATTCCCGGCAAATGCGCAGCCCCGCCGGCGCCGGCGATGATCACCTTGAGTCCGCGCTCGCGGGCCGAGTGGGCGTAGTCATAGAGGCGCGCGGGCGTGCGGTGGGCGGATACGATCTTCGTCTCGTGGGCAATTGCGAGCCGGTCGAGCATCTCGGCGGCGTGGCGCATCGTCTCCCAGTCGGACTTGCTGCCCATGATGATTCCGACCGTTGGGCCCGCCACTCTTTTCTATTCCCTCGCCTGTCGCGCAAGCCGCCGTTTAGAAAGCGATTTGCCTGTTCGCAATCGGGACAGCCGAATCGCGCAGATTTAACGCGCGAGCGAATCGGTCTATTTGCTCCGGGCGTGACCGAAGTGGACCAGGACCCGACCGTCGATCCGTTCGCGGAGATCGAACGGCTGCGCGAGACGATCGCCGAGCTCGAGGAGCGCGTGCGCCAGCTCCACGCGCTCGCCCACCAGGACGTGCTACTCCCGGTGCCCAACCGGCGCGGCTTCATGCGCGAGCTCGAATCGCTGATCGCTCGGGTCAGCCGCTACGGCGAGAGCGCGGCGATGCTGTTCGTCGACATCGACGGACTGAAGCGAATCAACGACAGTTTCGGACACAGGGCCGGCGACGAAGCGCTGATCCAGGTCGCGGGCGTTCTGAGCCACGGCGTGCGCAAGAGCGATTGCGTGGCGCGGCTGGGCGGCGACGAGTTCGGAATCCTGCTGGCCCATGCGACGGAAGAGACGGCGCTGGAAACCGCCGCGCGGCTGACGGCGCTGATCCACGAGCATGAGAGCCATTGCGACGGAATCCGGCTGCCGCTTGGAGTCGCCATCGGAACGACAGCCATCGCCGCCAACGACACGCCGGAATCTGTGATCGGCCGCGCCGACCGCGCGATGTACCGGGAAAAGTCAGCCGCCTAGCCGCGAGTGCGGGCTCGAAGCGGCGGCCTAGCGCTTGCCCAGATAATATCTTTCGCGGGGCGCGAGGTCCGCGTCGAGCTCGTACACCAGCGGCTCGCCCGTCGGGATCTCGACCCCGACGATCTCCTCGTCGCCGATGTTCGACAGATGCTTGACCAGTGCCCGGATCGAATTGCCGTGCGCCGAGATGAGCACCCGCTCGCCCGAACGGAGCGCGGGCGCGATCGCCTTGTCCCAAAAGGGAAGAACGCGCTCGATCGTGTCCTTCAGGCTCTCGGTCGCGGGAACATGGACGCCGGAATAGCGCCGGTCGCTGGCGACAGCATAGCGGCTGCCGAGGTCGAGCGGCGGCGGCGGGACGTCGAACGAGCGGCGCCAGATCCTGACCTGCTCGTCACCGACCGTCTCGCGCATCTCGTGCTTGTCGCGGCCGGTGAGCGCGCCATAGTGGCGCTCATTGAGCCGCCAGTCCTTGCGGACCGGAAGCCATAGCCGGTCCATTGCCTCGAGCGCGAGGTCGAGAGTCTTGATCGCCCGCGTGAGGAGGCTGGTGAAGCAGATGTCGAAATCGAAGCCGTGGTGCTTCATCAACTCGCCGGCGGCGACCGCCTCGGCGACGCCCTTCTCCGACAATCCGATATCCCACCAGCCGGTGAAGCGGTTTTCCAGATTCCACTGCGACTGGCCGTGACGAAGCAGGACCAGCCTAGGCATCGACCTTTTCCGCTTTCGAAGCGGCCGCTTTCGCCTTGGTCAGTTCGGGCAGAATCGCGTGCAGCGAATCGAGGCAGGCGCGCGCCAGATGCTTCGACCGCTCCGGCGACCAGCCGTAGATCGGGTCGGGCAGATCGAAATTGTCCTTGAACGGCATCTCGAGAGTCATCGACACGCAGCCGTAGCGCTCGGCGAGCTGGGTCGTGGACATCGACATGTTGGCTTCGCCGGGCTTGGGAATCTCATAGCCCTTGCGGGTCTGGAAATCGGGCGACAGTCGCTCGAGAGTCTCGCTGAACCGCTTGAACAGCCGGGCCTGACCGTCGGTGAACGAGGGGATGCCTTCGAAGCCGGCGAGGAAGTTGGCGGGAATGGCCTCGTCGCCATGAATATCCATCGCGAAATCCACGCCGGTGCCGTCCATCGCGTTGCGGACGCACAGCACTTCCGGGCTCTTCTCGGCCGAAGGCGCATGCCACTCCCGGTTGAGGTTCACTCCGACCGCGTTGGTCCGCAAATGCCCACGCCGGGAACCGTCCGGATTCATGTTGGGCACGATCCGCAGCGTGCACTGCTCGCGGAGCACGCGGGTGACCGGGTCGTCGAGGTCGGTGAGCTTTTCGAGCGCGCCTTCCATCCACCATTCGGCCATGCTCTCGCCAGGATGCTGGCGGGCGTAGAGCCAGACGCTGAGCGGGCCTTCGCCCATCTTCAGGCAGTCGATATCCTGGCCGTCGATCGACTTGCCGAGCGAGCTGTACGAGACCCCCGGAAGCGACGCGACCGAGGTCACGAGGTCGTGGTGCCGCTCCATCGAATAAGGCGCGAAATAGGCGATCCAGACCACATCTTGCGTCGGAGTGAAGCGAATGGTGAGGATTCCGTCCGCATAGCCGGTGCCGTCGATCCGCAGCCAGTCGTCGCGGTCGGCAGAGACGCAGGCGCGATAATCGGGCCAGCCGTTGGGATAGGCCGAGCCCGCGCAATTGGTGATCCGAAGCGTGACCTCGCGGCCCTTGCCGCCGGCGAGCCGAAAATAGAACCACTGGTAGAAATCGGACATGTGGTCCTTGACGATTTCCAGGTCGGCGCTGTCGCCGTCCTGGCTGACGATGCGGATATTGCCGGCGTCGAACGCGCTCGAAATGGTGAGGGTCATCGGGTCCTGTGGGGCAAAGGTTGGAATTGGCGCCGCTGATAGTGCGAGGGCGCCGAACAGGCAAACGGCACGGCCGCGGCACGGGGTCCGCCGCCGGCCGCCCTGCCCGCGTCAGGCGATCGGATCTTGCGGCCGCCGCTTGCGCAGTCGAGTCACGATGAAGGCGAACAAAGCAATGATCCCAAGCGCAATCAGGTCCAGCATGAACGACCCGCTGATCAGCCAATAGAACATCGCGGCGACAATCGCCGAGGCAGGGATCGTGATGAGCCACGCCACCGCGACGTTGCCGGCGATCCCCCAGCGGACCGCCGAAGCCCTGCGCGCCGCGCCCGCGCCGATCACGCAACCCGTCATCGTGTGAGTCGTCGACACCGGGATTCCGAGATAGGAGGCGGAGAACAGCATGATCGAGCCGCCCATGGAGGCCGAGAACCCCTGGTGCTGGTTGAGCTTGGTGATTCGAGTCCCCATCGTCTCGATGATCCGCCAGCCGCCGGTCAGAGTGCCGAGGCCCATGGCGACGTAGCAGCTCAACGCGACCCAGTTGGGAACGTGGAAATTCCCATGCAGGTGGCCCGTCGAATAGAGGAGCACGGTGATCAGCCCCATCGTCTTCTGGGCATCGTTGAGACCGTGGCTTAGCGATAGCGTCCCGGACGAGACGAGGTGAAGGCCCCTGAACGTGCGTTCCGCCCCGCGGGCGCTGGCGCGCAACCCGATCCAGCTTGTCGCCAGCATGATCGCCATGGCCAGCACCAGGCCGAGAGTCGGAGAGGCCACGATCGCGATCAGAGTCTTGTTGAGTCCAACCCACTGGATGCTGGGCAAGCCGGCATGGGCAACCCCGGCGCCGACAAGGCCGCCGACGAGCGCGTGGCTGGACGAGGACGGGATGCCCTTTACCCAGGTCAGCACGTTCCAGAACATGGCGCCGATGAGCGCACCGAACACGACCGCGGGGGTGATCACGTCCTTGTCGACCAGGCCTTTGCCGATCGTGTCCGCAACATTGTGGAGAGCGGGCCACTTCAGCGCCAGGAAATAAGCGGCGAAGTTGAAGAAAGCGGCGAATCCGACGGCCGCGACGGGAGGAATCACCCGCGTCGCGACAACGGTGGCGATGGAATTGGCGGCGTCGTGAAGGCCGTTCAGGAAGTCGAACATCAGCGCGACGGCGATGAGGCCGACCAGCAGCGGGAGGGCGAGTTCGTACACGTCAGGTGTGGTCGATGACGATGCCGTCGATCACGTTCGCGACATCCTCGAACGCATCGGTGATCCGCTCGAGGTGCTTGTAGATTTCCCTGGCGATGATGAACTGCATCGGCTGATTCGAATGCTGCTGGAACGCGAGCTTCAGGCCGATTGCATGGACGTCATCGGCATCGCCTTCGAGCCTGACGATCTTTTCGGTCATGATATGGATTCGCGCACCGCGACGGCTGATGTCGCGAAGCATCGGAATCGCTTCGGCGGTCAAATGCGAGGCGTCGACGATCATTTTCGCCATGTGCTTCATTTCCGGCTCGAACGCGGTCAGCTCGTAAAGCTTGATCGCCCGCGCCGTCGATTCCATCTCGTCGATCGTGTCGTCCATCGCGCCGATCAGCGAGATGATCGCGCCGCGGTCGAACGGGGTAAGGAAAGTCTGCCTGACCGAGCGAAGCACCTGGCGGATGATCTCGTCCGCCTCGTGCTCTCGCCGGTCGATCTCCTGAATTCGATCCTCGGCGGGTTCCTGGCCGTCGATCAGTTCGTCGAGCGCCTTGGCGGCGGCGACGAGTGTCGCCACATGAGCCTCGAACATCCCGAAGAAATCGCCGGTCCGCGGGAGCAGGCGTTGAAACCAGTTGAACATGAAAGCGCCCCTGTCTTGCGTCCCGCGCTTAATCGACACATCCGAGAGCCGCAACAATCGTCGTTGCCGATGCGCAGCCGAGCTTCGGCTGGCAATCGGCGGCTCCGTTCGCTAGCGCATTGAACCCATGGGACAAGTCCCCGTTCTGGTCACCGGCGGCGCCGGCTATATCGGCAGCCACGCCGTCCTCGCTCTCAAGGACGGCGGCTGGCCGGTTGCAGTCATCGACGATCTTTCCAACGGCACGCGCGAAATCGTTCCCGGCGATGTCCCTTTTTATGAAGGCAACATCACCGACCGGGCGCTGGTGGAGCGGATCTTCACCGAGCAGGGGATCGGCGCGATCATGCATTTCGCCGGGTCGATCGTCGTTCCCGAAAGCGTCGAGAGGCCGCTTCTTTATTACGCCAACAACACCGTCGCGACTCACGCCTTGATCTCGGCCGCGGTCGCGTCGGGCGTGAATCACATCCTGTTTTCCTCGACGGCAGCGACCTACGGAGCGCCCGAGCGGGTTCCGATCGACGAGGACGATCCGAAGCAGCCCATCAATCCTTATGGCGCCTCCAAGCTGATGACCGAGCGCATGCTGTCCGACAGCTCGGCCGCCTACCCGCTCAATTACGGAGCCCTTCGTTATTTCAACGTCGCCGGCGCCGACCCGCAGCTGCGCTCGGGGCAGATCGGCAGGGGGTCGACCCACCTGATCAAGATTGCCGTCGAAGCGGCGGTGGGCAAGCGCGACCATATCGACGTGTTCGGGACTGATTATCCGACGCCGGACGGGACCTGCATCCGCGATTACATCCATGTCAGCGACCTTGCCGATACCCACGTGCTTGCGCTCGAGCGGCTGATCGACGAGCCGGCCGGCAATCTCGTGGTCAACTGCGGCTACGGCAAAGGCCTGTCGGTGCTCGAAGTGCTCGACTCCGTCGACCGGGTGGCAGGCGAGCCGGTCCGGCGCGAGATGAAGCCGCGGCGCGCGGGCGATCCGCCGGCGCTCGTCGCCTCCAACCGCCGCCTGGTCGAAACGCTGGACTGGACACCCCGCTTTGCCGACATCGACGTAATCGTCACCCACGCGCTTCGATGGGAGCGCAAGCTGCAAGGTCTCCAACTGGCGTGAAAGCCCTGAAGTTCATCCTTGGCCCGCTGGCGCTGCTGGCGACGGCCGCCGCCCCCGCGCCGCAGGCCGACACCGCAGCGGCGCATCGGGTTCGGGCCGACGTCGAGTTTCTCGCCAGCGACCTGCTGGAGGGCCGCGACACCGGGTCGAAAGGCTATGACATCGGAGCGTCCTATGTCGCGTCGCGCTTCCGCGCGATCGGGCTCACCCCCGGCGGCAAGGACGGAAGCTGGTACGTCGAGGTGCCGTTCCGCCGTGCGACCCATGCCGCCGCTCCGGCCGCAGCGATTATCGTCGGCGGCGAGGCAAGGGCGCTCCGTTCGGGCAGCGAGTTCGCGGCCAAGCCGAGCCTCACCCAGCAGCAGCGTTCAATCGATGCTCCCATGGTCTTCGCCGGGCACGGGATCAGCGATTCCCGGCTCGGGATCGACGATTATGCCGGGCTCGACATCCGCGGAAAGGTCGTCGTCGTTCTCGACGGCACTCCGCCGGGGCTGCCGAGCGAGGTCTCCGCGCATCTCAATTCCTACAAGCCGGTGATCGCGGCCCAAAAAGGCGCGGTCGGGCTGGTGCAGGTGTCGGGAACCGGCGACCGGCCGAATTTCAGCCTGCTCGGCTATTACGATCGCCCGGTGGTCGACTGGGTCGACCCGACGGGCAGGGCTCAGAGCCAGTCGACGAGACTGGCGCTGGTGGCGACGATCTCGAAGGACGTGGCGGCTCAGCTGTTCAGCGCGGCGGGCAAGGATTTCTCGCAGACTCTCGCGGCGTCTGAAAAGCCGGGCACGCTTGCCGGTTTCGCCATCCCGGCGCGGTTCCGCCTCAGCGACCGAATGGAGTGGAACGACTTCACCAGCCCGGAAGTGATCGGGCTCCTCCCCGGCTCCGACCCGGCGCTGAAGGACCAATATGTCGTCCTGATGGGCCATCTCGACCATCTGGGCATCAAGACCGACGCCAAGCCCGGCGAGGATTCGATCTACAACGGCGCGCTCGACAATGCGGCGGGCGTGGCGACGATGCTGGAGGCGGCGCGCGAGTTCGTCGCCTCGGGCAAGCCGCCGCGCCGCTCGGTGCTGTTCATCGCCAACACCGGCGAGGAGAAGGGGCTTCGCGGCGCCGATTATTTCGCCGCCCATCCGACGGTTCCGGAGGACAGGATCGTCAGCGTCGTCGATCTCGACATGCCGCTGCTTCTGTACCCGTTCACCGACGTCATCGCTTTCGGAGGCGACCATTCGACGATCGCCCGGACCATCGCGGACGCGGCGGGCTCGATGGGGGTGACGGTGTCGCCCGACCCGATGCCAGAGGAAGCGATCTTTGTTCGCTCCGACCATTACCGGTTCGTCACCCGCGGAGTCCCAGCGATCCTGCTGATGACCGGCTTCGCCAATGGCGGCGAGCCGATCTGGAAGGACTTCCTGGCGCACACCTATCACAAGGTGAACGACGATCTGTCGCAGCACATCCTGTGGGACCAGGGCGCGCGTTACGCGGAGCTCAATTACCGGATCTCGCGGGCGCTCGCGGACGCCGACCAGCGGCCGCTATGGTATCGTGGCGATTATTTCGGCGACACCTTCGCGGCAGGTCAGCCAAAGGCGGAGCGGCAGCCGCAGCCTTGACTTGGACCCGCGGTCCCCATAGGGGAGCCGCCGGTTCACGAACCTCCCAAAAGCTAGCCAAGAGAACGAGCAAGGCGCCCGGCCATGAAGATTCGCAACAGCCTCAAGTCACTGAAGTCGCGGCATCGCGACTGCCGGGTCATCCGCCGCCGCGGCCGCGTTTACGTCATCAACAAGACGAACCGGCGGTTCAAGGCGAGGCAAGGCTAAGGTCGGGGCGAGCTCGGCACGGCCGGGCTCGCCTGCCGTTGCAGAGGCGGCTCTTTACTCCCACATCCCGAAAGCGGCTCGATTCGTCGCCCGATCCGCTCGTGCCGCCTTCACTGCGGGTTCACGTGCTTTGGGTTACAAGACGAGCCTAGGGAGTAGTTTGAAATGACCAAGCGTTTGGCAGTGGCACTTTCGGTGATGGCCGGGTTCGGCCTCGCGTCGATGGCGCTCGCGCAGGCGCCGCAGCTGCAGCCGCAGCAGCAGGCCCAGACGCAGGCGACGCCCAGCGACTGGAGCTACACAATCAAGGACGGCAAGCGCGTTCCCAAGGGCAATCGCATCGTCAACGCCGATGGCAGTTGGCGCGAGGAAATCCGCCAGGGCAAGTGCCTGACCGTCAAGGAAAAGTCCGCGGCCGGAGAATATAAGGAAACGCGCCGCTGCGACGATTGAGTCGCGGCCTGCGGTGCCCGGCTCAGCCCGCCCGCCTGGTAGGGCTTACATAAGCGACAAAGCCATCGCCGACGGGCACCGGCCGGTAGCCCTGCGATAATGCCCAGCCGATCAGCGGCGCGTCTAGGCCATGAACATGAATCGGCCGGTGGGACGTCTTCTCGCCGCCGACCAGGATAACCGCCGGCGGATCTCTTTCGAACGAAAGCTGGACGTTTTGCCAGGAGACGGCATGGCCGAGGCGCTCCGCCCGGCCGGCCAGGCCGTCGGCCGTCCTGAACAGGAACGGCCCCGCGGCGAATCGCGGATCCAGCCTGGCACCCACGCCGGCGACGAATTCCGGCGACAGGGCCGCAATCGGGCCGCCTCCGGCGAGCGCCGCCGTCCTGGGCCCGATCCCGCCTGCTTCGGCGATGCCGATGCGGCCGTTGATATGCGATGCGGCAAATCCGAGGCCGGCGATGCTTCCCGCCCCGGCCAGCGCAAACAACCATGCGCGCCACCGGCGCGGCGCCTCATCCAGCGCCAGCGCGAATCGGGCGAAGAGCGGCGGAAGCAAAGGCACCAGATATTGCGCATAGGCGGGCTCGGGCATGTAGGACCCGACGATCCCGCCGACGATCATCAGGTCGAGGAGCAGCCTGTCGTCGCCGCGCCTTCGGTCGAACAGGGCTGCCGCCAAAGCGACGAGCATCGAGCCCTGCGCGGCTAGGCCGATGAGTCGGACGATGCGGCTGGCTGGCTCCAGGCCCGCGGCCCTTCCGACCGACGTCCACCACTGGACCGGCGCCTGCAGGCTGTAGGCAAACACGTCGAAGCGGAATTCCGACGGCGCGGCCAGAGCGAAGACGATGGAGGGCAGCAGGCCGGCCAGCGCGCCGACGCCAAACGCGGCAAGGCTTCGAATTCCGTAGCTGCGGCCCCGGATGACGAGGAACAGCACCGCGCCGGCAGCGGGCAAGGCGCCGCTGATCTTGGCGGATGTCGCGAGGCCGAGGAACAGGCCGCCGATCGCAAAGGCCCGGAACGAGCGCTCCCGGATCGCGAACAGCAGCGTGCCGACGGCACAGGCAATCAGGAGCATCGGAAGCGAGTCGTTACGAGCCAGCGACGCGGCGAGCAGGAACGGTTGCGAGCACGCGAGCGCGGCGAGCACGACCAAGGCGCTTTGGCGGCCTGCCGTCCCGCGAAGGCTCGCAAACAGAACCAGCAAGGTCGCAAATCCGAACAGAGCGTTCGCTGCCCGGGCACCGGCATAGACCAAGCCCGCGGGGAGCAATGCCAATGGGCTGAGCAGAAGCGGCTGAAGCGGAGTCTGGAGATAAGCGAAATCGAGGTAGGGCCAGCCCTGCCGGATCAGGGCGACTGCGGCGACATACTGACTTTCGTCCTTGTTGGCGGCACGCAACAGCGCCGACGCCGCGATGAGGATCGCCGCGGCAAGGAAAAAGGCGACGCTCCACCGTCTGGACGAGCCGCTCTCGACTATGCCCTGCGGGAAGCGCGCGAGAAACACACACCCGGTGTCGCAGCCGGGAGGATCAAATCAAGTGAAGAATCAGCAATGGCGGTCGGGGCCGGTTCGCGAAGTCAGCCCGCCTTGACCCCGCCTTGAGGTTCCTCCGGCTTCATCACGCACTGCGGGAGCCCCATGCCGACGACGTCCTTGCAGTCGCGGACCTGGGCGCTTCCGTCGGGACCGGTGAAAATTGCCCAGTCCCGCCCGTCGGCACATCTCGCCATCCACATGTCGAGATTCTTGTAGGCGCCGACGAACCCCGATTGAGTCACCCGCTGGCAGGCGTAGCCCGAATCGTAGACCGCCCGCTTGAGGGCGATCGCTCGATGGAGGGCATTGAGCTTGAACAATTGATCCTGTTCGGGGCTTCTTACCTTGATCGACTGCACCGGCTGCGCCTGCTGCTCGCCCTTGCCGCACCCGGCGAGGAGCATTGCCGTGAGTGTCGCTGCAATCAGTGAGCGCATGTCGAAACCTCCTTTAGCACCGCCAACGCCTCAATCGGGGTAGGCGATCCGAACCGCTCGGGCAGCCTGTTTGGCGCGATCGACCGCCTCCTCGACGCTCGGGGCGCGGGCGAGCGCGACCCCCATTCGCCGCCGATCGAGAGTCACCGGCTTTGCGAAGATTCGAATGTCGACGGGCCTGTCGGGAGCGCCGAGTTCGAGCGCGCCCGCGATTCCCTCGTAATCGAAACGCTTGCTCTCGCGATCGGCAAGGATCACGGCCGAAGCAGACGGGCCGGCAAGGTCGATCGAGGGGATCGCAAGGCCAAGCACGGCTCGAAGGTGAAGCTCGAACTCGTTGGGATATTGCGAGATGAGGGTGACCATGCCGGTGTCGTGCGGACGGGGAGAAAGCTCGGAGAAGATCGCTTCGGAGCCGCGGATGAAGAATTCGACGCCAAAGATGCCGTGGCCGCCGAGCGCTTCCACGACCCTTTTCGCCTGCTCCTGCGCCGAGGCGAGGGCAGACGGCGGCACTGCAGCCGGCTGCCAGCTCTCGCGATAGTCGCCATATTCCTGCCGGTGCCCGATCGGCGGGCAGAACAGGACCCCGTTCCTGGTCGAGACGGTCAGCAAGGTGATCTCGCTATCGAAGGCGATGAATTCCTCGACGATGATCCGCGGGCGGTCGCCGCGCATCTTCGCGACGGCATAGGCCCACGCCGAGGCGACCTCGTCGGGCGTGCCAGCCGTGCTCTGGCCCTTGCCCGAGCTCGACATCACCGGCTTGATCACGCACGGAAACCCGACGGTCTCGGCGGCGGCCAGGGCCTCGTCCCGGCTCTCGGCGAAGCGGTATTTCGACGTCACGAGGCCAAGCTCGCTGGCTGCGAAATCGCGGATTCCATCACGGTTCATCGTCAGCTGCACCGCTTTGGCCGAGGGGACGACATGCCAGCCCTCGCGCTCGAGATCGGCGAGGATCGCGGTGTCGATCGCCTCGATTTCCGGGACGATGAAGTCCGGGCGGTGCTTTTCGACCGCTGCACGGAGCGCTGCGCCATCGAGCATCGGAAACACCTCGAACGCATCGGCCATCTGCATCGCGGGTGCATTGGCGTAGCGGTCGCAGGCGACGATCCGGCAGCCGAGCCTCTTTGCCGCGATGGTGAACTCGCGGCCGAGCTCTCCGGAACCGAGCAGCATCAAGGTGGCAAGGTGCATCGGCCGCCGTTAGAGTGTTCCGTCGAAAGCCGAAAGACGGGGGGCGAATGCGTAATCTCGCGATAGTGTTTCTGCTTGGGCTTGCGGCTGCCGCGCCCGCACCCAAGACTCCGACCGAGATCGTCGCTTCCGCCCCGCCGAGCGCGTGGCAAACGATCCCCGCGAACGACCTGCTGGTGATGCAGCTGGCGAGCGGCGGCAAGGTCGTCATCCAGCTGGCGCCCGATTTCGCCCCGGTTCACGTCGCCAATCTGCGGGCGCTGGCGAAGGCGCATTGGTGGGACAAGGCAAGCATCTATCGAGTCCAGGACAATTATGTCGTCCAGTGGGGCAAGAACGAGAGCAAGGATCCGCTTCCGGCGGGAGTGGTGGCCAAGCCGCCCGCGGAATATGCGCGGCGGCTGAAGGGGCTGAAAGTCAGGCCGTTGCCCTTTCCGGACGATTACGCGCCCCGGGCGGGCTACGCGCTCGGCTGGCCAATCGGCTACGACCCGAAAGGCGGCACCGCCAACCTCGTCCATTGCTACGGCTATGTCGGGGTCGGCCGCGACCTTGCGCCCGACACCGGAACCGGCGGCGAGCTCTATGCCGTGATCGGTCACGCGCCGAGACACCTCGACCGCAATATCGCGGTCGTCGGGCGGGTGATCAGCGGGATCGAGAATTTGAGCAGTCTGCCGCGCGGGACCGAGGCGCTGGGTTTCTACAAGGAAGCGTCTCAGAACGTGCCGATCGCCTGGGTCCGGCTGGCCAGCGACATCGCCCTGCCGGAGCGACCGGCCTTCCAGGTCATGGACACGAATGCGCCGATCTTCAGCGCCTATGTGAAGGCGCGGGCGAACCGCAAGGATGACTTCTTCATCCGGCCCGCGGGCGGCGTCGACTTGTGCAACGCGCCGGTGCCGATCCGCCCGGCTCCAGCTTCCTGAGCGAAGTCAGGCCGCCCAGGCGTGGTGGTCGGCTTTCTTGTGAAGGACGATGACCGGCCGGCCATGCGAGCGCGTGCTCGCTTCGGCGAGGGGAAGCGCCGTCGCGCAAAAGGCGCACTCCGCCGACACTCGGCCGATGATCCAGTGGGTCCGCCCGCAGCCGGGACAGCGGTTCACCTCCTGCTCGCGATAGACCGCGTGATAGCCGCGAACCGTCAGGTTATAGGTCCTGCCGTTCTGGCCTGAAGAGACAGGCATGAGAGGTTCCTTTCGGGGCGGGTGAACGAGCGAAAGCTGCAGCGGTTGCATCGCTGCCCCGTTTCGGGACGGTTGACCATCATCTCGGGAGGCGCTGAACGCCTTGGAATTCAGCCGCTTAGCTTGGCGGCAGCTCGTCCGGCGAGATTGGCTCCGAGAATTCGGCGCCGAGCCGGTCCCCCGCCGTCCACTTGACGACGGCATTGGCGCGCTCGCGACCGGGGAGCATCAACCAGACTCTCGAGCCGACCTCGAACCGGCCTTCGGATTCGGCCATGAACCCCCGCTCGGAAATGTTGAGGATCCGCGCATCGACACCGCTGGCACCGAGCTCGCGAACCGTGCCGTCGATCTCCACCGGCACGCGCGGCGACAGCCGTCGATCGCTCGGATCGGGGGCCTCGGCGATGCGCGCCTTGATCATTGAAAAGTTCATCTCCACGCCGGCTACTCCACAGGTCCGGAAAAGTTGACGCCGATCTTCCCGTCCCTGACCCAACAGACGCTGCCGGAGACCTGGCCGCGTCCGACAAGCTCCAGCCTTATTGTCTCGCCGATGTACGGGATCAAGGAGAAGATGAGCATCGCGCCCGAGGCGGACACGTTCAGCAACTCAACCTTATAGTTTCTGCCCCGAAGCCGAAGCACAGCCATCTGCGCTTCGGCTTCGAAACGCGGCTCCGAACGGTGATCCGCGTGACGGGTTACCGTCCGCGGCACCATCGAGCCGTCCAGATACTTGCTCGCCATCCACTCCCCCACTCGCCGGGCGGGATAATCGCAACGACTTAAAGATTGGTTCTTATCCACGACTTACGTGCAGGTGTGGCTTTCCGTCACTGGAACGGGCCGTTCAGCTTGTGTATTGTGGCCGCGGGCAAAACTGTGGGTTCGACAGGAAGCCGAAGAGCGAGACTGCCGTGAGATTGCATAACAGATTCAACGCACTGGTCCTTTTCGGTGCCGCTTCGGCGCTGCCGTTCGCAGCGCAGGCGAAGCAGCCGGAGCCGCCGGCCGCACCGCCTGTCCAGGCCCAGCCGGCCCCGGCGGCGGCCGTCCCGGTTCAGCAGCCGGTCGCCGCTCCAGCGGAGCCCGCGCCGCTGCCTCCGCCGCCCTGGACCGTCCCCGATGCCCAGGCGCTGCTCGCTTATATCCAGGGGATCGGCAAGGAGGGCCTCGACCCGGCCGATTACGATCCGCAGGAGCTCTCCGCGGCGCTTGCTGCCGGCGACCCGATCAGGCTCAACCAGGTCGCGAGCGATCATTTCACCCGGGTCGCGTCCGACCTCGCCCTCGGCCACACCAAGGCCAAGGATCGGGTCGACTGGTCGATCAAGGACCCCGACCTCGACGGCGGCCGCACCGACCAGCTGCTTCGCTGGGCTCTCCTCACTCACCAAGTCGCCGAGACTTTGAACGGGCTGCTTCCTGTGCATCCCCAATATGCGGCGCTCAAGCGCGCGCTGGAGGTCACGCCGGCCACGCAAAAAGCTGCGATCGACCGGATTCGGCTCAACATGGACCGCTGGCGGTGGCTGCCGCAGAAGCTCGGCGACCGATACATCATCGTCAATGTCCCCGCTTATACGGCGGCGCTGGTCGAGAATGGCGAGACGATTTCGAGGCACCACGCGGTCGCCGGCAAGATCTCGACTCCGACGCCGCAGCTTTCGGCGGTGGCCACGGGCGTGATTCTCAATCCGTGGTGGGAAGTTCCGACCAGCATCTCCGGCGAAGTTGCCGGCAAGAAGGGCTTCGTCGCGGTCCGCAAGGACGACGGAAGCATCCAGCGCTGGCGCCAGCCGCCGGGGCCGACGAACGCGCTGGGCCAGGTCAAGTTCGTGATGCCCAATTCGAAGGCGATCTACCTTCACGACACCAACGCCAGGAGCCGGTTCAACAGCAAGGTGCGCGCTTTCAGCCACGGCTGCATCCGGACTCAGGACATCTTGCAGCTCGCGACGATCCTGCTGGGCGAGGGTGGCGATGAATGGACTCCGGAGAAAGTCGAGGCGACGCTCAAGAGCGGCAAATCGGTGCAGGCGAACTTCCCCGATCCGCTCCCGGTCTACATCGTCTATATGTCGTCGGCGGCAACCGTCGACGGTCGGATCATCGACTATCCCGACATCTACAAGAGAGACGGCAAGGTGATCGCCGCCCTGACCGACTCGCCAAGGTCGGCGACTCCAACTCGCGATGCCGAGAAGCCGGCAAAGCCTGCCGACAAGGTCGCCACCCGCTGATCTCAATGCCCCGGTCGGGGGCGGCTATTTGCCCTTCAGGGACTTCACCGCCGCAAGCGCCCGCTGGACGTGCTCGCTGGGATCGAGATTGGTATATTCCATGACGATCCGGCCGTCGGGCGCGATCACGTAGGACGTGCGGTTGGCAAATTCCGGCTTCTGCTGGAGTACCACGTCATAGGCCTTCCGAAGCTCGGGACTGGCGGTCGCCACCGGGAACTTGTTCCGGCATTCCTTGACCGAGAAGTCCTCCAGCGTCTTGAGATCGTCGGCCGACATCCCGATCACCCGGGCGCCGAGCTTCCTGAAGTCGTCAGTCGATTCGCTGAAGGCATGGGCTTCGAGCGTGCAGCCCTTGGTGAAGGCCTTCGGAAAGAAATAAAGGACGACCGGACCGTGCTTCAGCTGCTCCTTGAGGTGCAGCTTGAACGGCTTGCCGGCAAGGGCTCCGGTGGTGGTGAAATCGGGCGCCTTGGATCCGACCGTAAGGGCGCTCGACGCCGGGACCGCCATCGACACCAGGGCCAGGCCCATGAGCAATTTACGCATGATATGCTCCTTCGTTGTGAGTCACGCCGCAGCCCCACGGCAAGTGGGTCTTAGTGCGTGTGTGAGTCTTTGTCGCCGGACATGTGGCCGTGCTCGTCCTCGTGAGCGTTGGGGATCGCGGCATAATCGGCCGCGCTGAATGTCGGCAGCGCCTTCACGAACGCCGCGACCTTCCACAGCTCCGAATCCGCGTCGGTTTTGGCGAAGGCAGGCATTCCGGTCATCTTGAGCCCGTTCCTCTCGATCCAGAAGACTTCCGAAACGCTGAGGTCGCCGGCTGCTCTCGCCAAATTGGGCGGACGGGGGTTCATTCCCGCCGCGAATTCCTCCGGCTCGACTCCAGGGCCGCCGTGGCACGCCTGGCACATGCCCTTGAAGTGCCCGGCACCCTCGCGAATGTCGGCAGCGGAGAATTGCGGCGCCGTCAGTCCCGACGCCGAGCGCTCGATCGCATGGTCGCGCGACTGCGTCAGGAACCAGCGAACCCCGCCGGTGTGGGGGTCCGACGCCGCCACCGGGTACAATCCTCCAAAGGCAACGCCTACGGCGACGAGGATCGCGAGGATCGCGAGGGCAATGGCGCCGGTGAAGAAGGCGCCCCAGCTAAAGCCGCTTCTCGCTGCCATCGTCGCCTCCAGTGCTTTCGATTCGCGAAAGCGTTCCCACGAAAAGATGGCGCCGCAAAGTGAAAGTTCCCGTCCGACCGCGCCACGGAACCGTCACCGCCTTGGAATCATTGGGTTTGCGACGAAAATTCCGGAGGTTCCCATGCCAGAGACCGAACGCAGCGCAACGGCGACGACCGATCACGACGAAATCCGCGACTGGGTCGAAAAGCGCGGCGGCCATCCAGCGATGGTCGCGGCGACCGAGCGGAACGACCAGCCCGGAGGGATGCTCAGGATCGATTTCGACGATCCGGACGGCAGCGAGGATGTCGGCCTCCACCGGATCAGCTGGGAGGAATTCTTCAAGGTGTTCGACAAGAACGACCTGGCTTTCCTGCGCGTCGACAGTGGCGGCAGCCGCTTCAACAAGTTCGTCCAGGCGCAGGACGCGAACAGCTAAGCGGGAAGGCGGCGCAGGGTCTCAGGGTCCGGCGAATCGAAGAACGCGTCCAGCGCTCGGCCGAACAGCGGCTCGCCGGGTGCCGCGGCGGCGAACAGAGTGAGGCTGGAGCGAAGCTTCATCGCGTCGATCGAGCCAAGGATGGCTTCCGGGTCGCGCTTGCCTGCCCAGGCGAGCAGCGCCTCGACCGAGCGGCGAAGGCGCGGACCCAAAAGCGGATGGTCGAGATAGGCATTGGCCTCCTCGAGCGAGCGGATCGCGAAGCGCCGGCTCGTCTCGCTGAGCCCGAGCCCGGCAATCTGCGGGAAGACGAACCACATCCAGTGGCCGCGCTTGGCGCCGCTTTGAAGCTCCGACAAAGCGATATCGAACACGCCCTTCTGGGCGTCGGCGAAACGCTGCAATTGGAAAGGATCGGAACTGGCGGTCACCGCGCCAGTATAGCGCGGCCGCGGCCAGATCGCTTCAGCGTTCGGCCGCAACCAGCCCGGCGACGAGATAGGCGATGAGGACGACCGGCCCGGTGAGGAGCAGGGCCGCGACGAGGCCGAGGCGGATCAGGAGCGGATCGACTCCCGTGTAATCCGCGAGGCCGGCAGCGACGCCCATGATCTTGCCGTCGCGCCTGTTGACGAGGAAACGGTTGCTCACTTTGCCCTCCCCTTCAGGCGATCAGCGAAGTGGCGGTGCTGACGAACAGCAGCGCGGTCACGAAGGCGGCGGCGAAAGCGGTTGCGGTTTCGCGGCTGGGGGAAAAAGTTGCGAGCATTGTCTGGTCCCTTGTGTCTGGTCCGGCCCACGATTGGGCCACGGACCTATCAATGCAGGGACTGTGCCAATTGCATTTTATCGAACAAAATCAGTGTTGGCTCCTGAAACGTTCCGGAACGATTGGCCGTGAATTGGGAAAATTTCCCAATTTAGTCGCGATAGCCGAGCCGTTCCGCCCAGGGCAGGAGGATCGGAAGCGCCGGCTCCATCTGATTCGCATAGCGTTTCCAGCGGCCGACAGCCCGCGTGGTCACCGGCTCGGTCACCTGGTCGTAGCTGGGCGTGACGATGGTGCCGCGGCTCTTCGCGGTGCGCCGGTGGTCGAGCAGGCGATCGTCCCAGTCGAGGCCGAGGAAGGCGATGAGCGGCCTCAGCGTCGCCTCCGGATCGGCGACGAGCTCCTCGTAGACGACTGTGTGGGCATTGAGCGCCATCGTCTCGCGTGCGGCCGTCCAGATGCTCATCATCGCATCGTAATAATCGGCCGCCGCCGCGATGTTCGAGAAGTTGACGATCCCGATCGGCTGCATGAACCCGCTCAGCACCACGTCGCAGGGGTGGCGCTGGGCGAAAATCATCGGCGCTCGTGGGAGCATCGCCTCGATCACCGGAGCAGCGGCCATGTCGAGCGGGAACTTGTCGACCACGAGCCCCGCGAAGCCCGCCGGCACGTAGCCCCGGAGCAGACCGAAATAGGTCTCGCGGGCCTTGCGCAGCCGCTTGGCCGAGGCGCCTGCCAGGTTCACGCTGCCGCCGACGATGTCGGCCGCCTGGCCGACGAGCTGCTTTTCCTCCAGCACCTCGACTTGCGGGTGGCCCATAAGGAACGTGTCGAGCAAAGTCGTGCCCGACCGCGGAAAGCCCAGGAGGAACGAAACGCGCCTCACTGCGGGCTCCTCCAGCCGGGGCACCCGCGCCGCCCATTGCGGGGTGATCATCCGCGCCAGATCGTGCAGCTCGGCCCGATAAGCGTCGGACTTTCGTTGCCAGCCCTCCCGATCTTCGTCGGGCACGGATTCGGCGATCGCGGCCCGGTTCATTTCGGTCGCGGCCTCGAACGCTTCATCCACGCTGCCGAGCGAATCGGCGATCTTGGCACGCAGTGCGTGCCAGCGAACGGGCTCTTCGGCGGGATCGGCCTTGAGGAGGAGGGCGCGGGCATCCTCCAGGCGCCCTTCGCGCCTCGCCAGCACCGCCCACAGATAGGCAAGCTCATCCCTCCCCAGGCCGACGCCGGCAGCGGCGTCGAGGAGGCTGACGAGCTCGTCGAGGCGATTGGAGCGCTCGAGGGCGATTCCGAAGTGGAACACGGCCTCCCTGTGCGTCGGAGCGATCGAATAGGCCCGGCGGAAGGCGGCTTCGGCCTGGTCGAACTCCACCTGGAACCGAAGGGCGCGCCCCAGCTGCAGGAGCGAGGTGACGATGTTGTCGCGGATTCCCTGTTCGGCGGGATTGAGATCCAACGCCTCCTGCAGCGCATCCGAGGCTTCGCGCCAGCGGCGAAGCGCGGCGAAGGCGTTGCCGAGATTGCTCCATGCCTTCCACTCGCGCGGCGCCGCGGCGGCAATGTTGCTCCAGGCGACGGCCGCCGCCTGGTGGTCGCCCGCGGATTGCGCGGCCTCGGCGCGCGCCTGCCACAGGGCCAGAGAGGCGCCCGACGTGACCTGGGGCGGTTCCGGCATTGCAAGGACCTCGTCCGGCCGGCCGGCATCGACGAGGGCGCGGGCGAGCATGACCTGGAAGCCGATATTGGCCGGATCCGCTCTGGCGGCGGCGGCGAGATGCTCGATGCCCGCCGCCAGGTCGCCGAGCCTGCAGTGGATGAGCCCGAGCAAATGCTGCCACTTCGCCGAGGGCGCCGCCGAAAGGGCCTGGTCGGCCATCGCCCGCGAGCCGTCGAGGTCGCCGCGCTGGAAGGCGCCGAGAGCCTCCTCGAAGGCCGGGCCCGAGCGCTTGCTCATCGGCTGTACCCCAGCCGTTCAGCCCACGGCAGGAGCCGCGGGAGGACGGGCTCGAGCTGCTTTTCATAACGGCGCCAGCGGCCGCTGGCGCGGCGGTTGAGCGGCTGAATCACCTGGTCGTAGCTCGGCGTGCTGATGGTCCCGCGCGCCTTGGCCGTTGCGCGATGATCGAGCAGCTCTTCGCGCCATTCGAGACCCAGGAAATCGACGAGCGGGCGAAGGCTTCTCTCCGGGTCGGCGACCAGTTCCTCATAGACCAGCTTCTGGACCTGGAGCGGAAGCACCTCGTTGCACCGGGTCCACAGGGTCATCGCCGCATCGTAGAAATCCGCCGCGCTTTGAAGCTCCAGGAAGCAGGCCATCGAATCGGTCAGAGCGAACGGCTGCATGAAGCAGCTGAGCACGCTGTCGCAGGGATGGCGCTGCGCGAAAATGAACCTGGCATCAGGGAACATCGTGTGGATGAATCGCGGCGCGAGCATGTTGAGCGGCAATTTGTCGATCACCACTCCATCGAAGCCGACCGGGACGTGCCGGTCGAGCTCCGCAAAATAAGCGTCGCGAGCGCGCTCGAGATCGGCCCGCGACCGCCTCGCAATGTCGAGGCCCTCGCCGAGGCTCCTTTGCGCCTCGGTGACCAGCGGCACCTCTTCGAGCACGGCGGCATGGGGATGCCCCATCAGGAACGTGTCGAGCAAGGTGGTTCCGGAGCGCGGAAAACCGACGAGGAAGACCGGGCTGCCGCGCGCGGGCGGGTCGAGCGGCCGGACCCGCGAAGCCCATTGCGGGGTCACCGCATCGGCCACCAACCGCACCGACCTTATGTAGCTCGCCGCCTTCGGCAGCCAGGTGTCGCGATCGGGCGCGGCGCGGTTCATCGCTTCCGCTTCGGCAAAGGCGGCCGCGGTATCGCCGAGCGAGTCTTCGACCCGCGCCATGAGGCGGTGGCCGCGCAGCGGGTCGGGAAAGGGCCGGTCCTTTTCGAGGAGGCGCTTCGCCTCCTCGGCGTCGCCGTCGCGAAGAGCCAGCGCCGCCGCAGGATAGGCCAGCTCCTCGCGATTGACGCCTGCCGACTCGGCGTCGGCGAGCAGCCTGCGAAGCGCGTCGATTCGGTTCGTCCGCTCGAGCAGCCGCCCGATTTCCAGCGCCAGCGACACCCTCACCTTGCCGTCGGGGGACACCGCGGCCGCAAAAGCGCCCTCGCCGGACTCGTCGAACGGGCGGCCGGTCGCCGCTTCGAAAACCTTGTCGAGCTGCGCAAGCGATTCTTCGTCGCGGCCAAGGTCGGCAAGCAACCGCGCCAGCAGGACCCGGCTCTCCAGGTCGGCCGAGGCTTCGTCGCTCCACTTCAGCAGCTCGTCGGCGGCCTCGTTCTCGCGTCCCTGGCGAGCAAGCGACACCGCCATGTCGCGCCTGACGGTCGGCTCGCGCGGGTCGATCTCGATCGCCCGCCTGAACGCCGCTTCCGCCTTCGGCCACTGCTCGCTCGCCGCCAGGGCTTGCCCGTAATTCGCCCAGGCGCGCCAATCGACCACGCCCGCCCTGCACAAGCGCCCCCAGGCCTCGAGGGATTGTCCGGCCGCCCCCGCGGCATCCGCGGCTTCGGCGCGCACATGCCACAAGGCGAGCTCGGGCGGGCTCGTTCCCTCGGGTGGAGGTGCGGCCTCCAGCGCCTCCATGGGCCGGCCGCAGTCGACGAGCGCCCTCGCCAGCATGACCCGGAAGCCGGTGTTCTGCGGGTCCGATTGCGAGGCGCGGCGAAGCCAGTCGAGACCCGCTTCGGCATCGCCCAGCCGGCAATGGATCAGCCCGACGAGATGCTCGAGCTGCGGCGAAGGCGCCCGCTCCAGCGCCTGCTCGGCAAGGTCGCGCGCGCGGTCGAGGTCGCCGCTGTTGAAAGCGTCGAGCGCGTGGCTGAGTTCTGGGACGGCGGACATTGCCCGCGGTTTCAGCGGGCATTCGGCTTGCGGTCAACTAGCTGGAGGTCGATTCCCCGCCGTCGGGGTGAAGCACCTGCCCGGTCATGTAGCTCGAATCGTCGCACGCGAGGAACAGGAAAGCCGGCGCGACCTCGTTCGGCTGACCCGCCCGGCCCATCGGCGTGTCCTTGCCGAATTCGTCGAGAGTGACTCCGCTGCTGTACGGGTTGAGCGGAGTCCAGATCGGGCCCGGAGCAACCGCGTTGACCCGGATCCCGTCGCCGACCAGGTTCTTTGCCAGCGACCGGGTGAAGGCGGTGATCGCGCCCTTGGTGGAGCTGTAGTCGAGGAGCGCCTTCGAACCCTTGTACATCGTCACCGACGTGCAGTTGACGATCGCGGCACCGGTGCCGAGGTGGGGCCGCGCCGCCTGGGTCATGAAGAACATTCCGAAAATGTTGGTCTGGAACGTGCGGCGAAGCTGCTCTTCGCTGATGTCGGTGATGGCCTTGTCCTCATGCTGCTCGCCGGCATTGTTGACCAGCACGTCGAGCCTTCCGAACGCGTCGAGCGTCTTGCGCACGGCTCCGTCACAAAACTCCCTGCTTCCGATGTCGCCGGCAATGGCGATCGCCCGGCGGCCTTCCTGCTCGACGATCTGCTTCGATCTCTGCGCGTCCTCGTGCTCGCACAGATAGACGATGGCGACGTCGGCGCCCTCGCGGGCGAACAGCGCCGCGACCGCCCGGCCGATTCCGCTGTCGCCGCCGGTGACCAGCGCGACCTTGTCCTTCAGCCGTCCGGAGCCCGGATAGCGCGGGTGCCAGTCGGGCTTGGGTTCCATCTTCGCTTCACTGCCGGGGAGCTGATCCTCGTGGACCTCGGGAACGAGAACGTCGGTATCGTCGGCCATTCAGCCTCTCCGTGTCTCGGTCCTGCTCTTCGCCTCCGGCTGCCGGTCGACCGACGCTCGCGGATTGGTCGGGCGGCACTCGGCAAACAGGCTCGGGAAATCGAAATCGCTGTGGGCGAGCAGCGCCTCGCGAGTGGCCGCGACGCAGGCCGTCTTGGTCGCATAATGGGTGGGGACCGTCATCACCGGCGTGCAGTCGGTCGAGCCGTCCGCGCAGCCCAGGATGGCAATGAGGAAATAACCGGCTTGCATGGGGCCCCGCCTTGGTGAGTGACGGTTTGACAACCGCCGAAAAATCCCGCGGTTCCAAATGTTTCGTCTGCTGCATTTGCCGGGCGCGGTGTGGGTTCTTACCTAGGCGCGATGGCTGACACGGCAGATCCGACTCAAGCGCAGAAGGGAAGCTTCGCGCCGCTGGTGCGATTCCTTCCGATGCTGTGGCCGAAAGGCGAGCGTGAGCTCAAGGCGCGCGTGGTCGTCGCGGTCGCGCTGGTCCTGGCCGGCAAGGCGGCGGTCCTGGCCATGCCGTTCGCCTACAAGGCAGTGATCGATCGAATGGCCGGAACTGGGACGGCCGCGGCGTTCGGAGTGGTCGCGGCGCTTGTGCTTGCCTATGCCGGAGCGCGGTTCGCCGGAGTCCTGTCGGACAATTTGCGCAACGCCGTGTTCGAAAAGGTCGGGCAGGACGCGGCCCGGCGGCTCGCGGGGCAGGTGTTCCGCCACGTCCACTCGCTGTCGCTTCGATTCCATCTGGAGCGGCGCACGGGCTCGCTGACCAAGATCGTCGAGCGCGGGACCAAGAGCATCGACATGATGCTCTATTTCCTTTTGTTCAACATCGGCCCGACCTTGATCGAGCTGACCGCGACCTGCGTCATCTTCTTCATCAAGTTCGGTGGCGGGCTGGTCGCCGCGACCCTGGTCGTGGTCGCGGTCTACATCACCTTCACCCGGCGGGTGACCGAATGGCGTGCGAACCTCCAGCGCGAGATGAACGACGTCGACAACCGGGCAATCGGACGCGCGGTCGACTCGCTTCTGAATTACGAGACCGTCAAATATTTCGGCGCCGAGGAACGCGAGGCGCTCCGCTACGACGAAGCGGTCGGCCAGTTCGCCCGAGCCACCGTCCGCAACGAGGTCTCGCTCGCCTGGCTCAACATCGGCCAGTCGCTGATCACCAACCTGATGATGGCCGGGGCGATGATCTTCACCGTCTGGGGCTGGACCCGCGGCCGCTTCACGCCGGGCGACGTCGTGTTCATCAACACGATGCTGATGCAGCTGTTCCGGCCGCTCGACATGCTCGGATGGGTGTATCGCACCATCCGGCAGGGTCTCATCGACATGGAAGCGATGTTCGCGCTTCTCGATACTCCGGCGGAGGTTGTCGACTCGCCCGACGCCAGGCCGCTCGAGGTGCGCGGCGGCCATGTCCGCTTCGAGGACGTCCGCTTCGGCTACGAACCTGAGCGCGAGATTCTCAAGGGGCTCAGCTTCGACGCGCCGCCGGGCACCCGGCTCGCGATTGTCGGCCCGTCGGGCGCCGGCAAGTCGACCGTCGCCCGCCTCCTCTATCGCTTCTACGATCCCACGGCGGGGCGAATCTGCGTCGACGGCCAGGATATCGCGCAGGTGACCCAGGCAAGTCTTCGCGACGCGATCGGAATCGTCCCCCAGGACACGGTGCTGTTCAACGACACCATCGGCTACAACATTGGTTATGGGGCGGAAGGCGCAACCCAAGCCGACGTCGAGAAGGCGGCGAAGGGCGCGGCGATCGACCGGTTCGTCAGCTCGCTTCCGCAAGGATATGACTCGCTCGTCGGCGAGCGCGGCCTGAAGCTTTCGGGCGGCGAGAAACAGCGGGTGGCGATCGCCCGCACCTTGCTCAAGAACCCGCCGGTCCTGATCCTCGACGAAGCGACCAGCGCGCTGGACAGCAAGACGGAGGACGAAATCCTCGCCACTCTCGACCGGCTGGCGCGCAACCGCACCACGATCACCATCGCGCACCGGCTCTCGACGATCGTGAACTCCGACGTGATCCTGGTGCTCGACGGCGGAGTCGTCGCCGAGAGCGGCAGCCACGAGCAACTGCTCGACCGCGGCGGCCTTTATGCCGACATGTGGTACCGCCAGGCGGCGGAGCGGCTGGAGGAAACGGCCGAGGCGGCGGAATAGCCGCAACCGGGGGTTTACGCCCGGGCCGGGTTGCGGCAGCGTTGCTCGCGCTCGGTCATAAGACGTTTCGGGAGTTCGGGTGACCGGCAAGTATTGCGACATTCTGAAGACCGTCTTCGGCTTCCACGCCTTCCGCGGGGCGCAGGAGGAGGTGGTCGGGCGAGTCCTGCGCGGCAGTCACACGCTCGCGGTAATGCCGACAGGCGCGGGCAAGTCGCTGTGCTACCAGCTCCCGGCGCTCGTCCGCGAGGGCACGGCGCTGGTCATCTCGCCACTCATCGCTCTGATGCACGACCAGATCCGTTCGGCGGAAGCACTCGGCATTCGCGCCGAGTCGCTGACTTCCGCCGATTCCGGCCAGGCCGAAACCGCCGCTCGACTGCGTTCGGGCCAGCTGGACCTGATCTACGTCGCTCCCGAAAGGGCAACGACCGGCGCGTTCCGGCGGCTTCTTTCCGCTATCCCGCTGGCGCTGATCGCCATCGACGAAGCGCATTGCGTCAGCGAATGGGGCCACGACTTCCGGCCTGACTATCGCCAGCTTCGCGCCATCCTCGAGGATCACCCGGACGTTCCCAGGCTGGCGCTGACCGCGACCGCCGACGAGCGCACCCGGAACGACATCCTCGCTCAACTGGGGATTCCCGCCGACGGACTGGTTCTTGCGGGCTTCGACCGTCCCAACATTCGCTATCACATCCGCCACCGGGAACAGACCGGCAAGCAGCTGGGGCAACTTCTCGCCAGCCGGCCCGGCTCCGCGATCGTCTACGCCCCCAGCCGCGACAAAGCCGAAAAGATCGCCGAACAGATCGCCCGAAGCGGGCGAAAGGCGCTGCCTTACCACGCCGGCCTCGACCCGCAGGTCCGCAAGCGAAACCAATCCGCCTTCGTCGATTCCGAAGAGATGGTGATCGCGGCAACGGTCGCCTTCGGGATGGGGATCGACAAACCCGACGTTCGGCTGGTCGCCCACGCCGCAATCCCCAAGAGCATCGAAGCCTATTACCAGGAGACCGGCCGGGCCGGGCGCGACGGCGAGCCCGCGGAGGCATGGCTATTCTGGTCCGCTCAGGATTTCGCGCGTGCTCGGCAGCGGATCGAGCAGGAGGTCGAGCCCGGCCGCCGTCCGGCCGAGCGGGAGCGGCTGAACGCGCTCGCGGCCCTGGTGGAAACGCCGCACTGCCGCCGGGCCGTCCTTCTGCGCCACTTCGGCGAAGACCCGCCGGAACGGTGCGGCTATTGCGACAATTGCCTGGAGCCGCCGGCGACGATCGACGCCACACAAGTCGCGCGCAAGCTGCTGTCAGCGGCGTTCCGGACCGAAATGCGCTTCGGGGTCGGCCACTTGAGCGATGTGCTCGCCGGCAATGACAATGAAAAGGTGCGTAGCTTCGGCCATCACAGACTGTCGGTGTTCGGGATCGCCTCGGCGGACGAGCTGGCGCTGGTACCGTCCGTCGCCCGGGCGCTGATCGCCCGCGACGCCTTGCGTCCGGATGCCTATGGAGGGCTGTCGTTCGGGCCAGCCGCGCGGTTGCTCCTGAAAGGCGAGAAGACGCTGACAATCGCCGTTCCGCCGCCGCGCAAACGTCGTTCGCGACGCGGCGGAAGCGCCGGCCCCGCCGACCCTCTGTTCGACGCGCTTCGAGAGGCGCGCCGGGCGATCGCGGCCGAGGCCGGGGTTCCCGCTTATGTCGTGTTCCACGACTCCACCCTGCGCGAAATCGCATCGGCGCGGCCGCGCTCGCTCGCCGAACTCGGGCAAGTCGACGGCGTCGGCGAAGTGAAGCTTGGCCGCTACGGAGACGCGATGCTCGAGGCGGTGAAATTGCATCAGGACCAGGCTGGCGAGGCGGAGATTGACGGCCGTTTGTAGATTTTTCCCGCAAATCCGCGCATTCAGCCTTGCGCAATCGCGCGAGTCCCAACAGGACGGGCAAGACACTGACGAAGGATAACCGATGCTCCGGACTCTCCTGCTGACCACCGCCGCAGCCGCATTCGCCGCGGCACCCGCATTGGCCGCCCCCGCAAAGAAGCCCGCCGCGAGCACCTCGGCGACCCTTCCCGCGTCGAACCCGTTCGCCAAGCCGAGTGCACTGCCATTCGAGACGCCCGATTTTTCGAAGATCAAGGACAGCGACTATTTGCCTGCGATCATGGCGGGCATGGCGCAGCAGAAGCGCGAGGTTACGCAAATCGCCAACAACCCGGCGCCCCCCAGCTTCAACAACACGATGGTCCCGCTGGAGCGCTCCGGCCAGCTTCTCGAGCGGGCGATTCTCGCATTCTCCGCCGTCAACGGCGCCGACACCAACGACACGCTCCAGGACATCGACAGCAAGACCTCGCCGCTGCTCGCCGCGCACCAGGACTTCATCTTCCTCAATTCCAAGCTGTTCAATCGCGTGAAGACTCTTCACGACCAGGCGGCGAGCCTCAACCTCAACCCCGAGCAGGCGAAGCTTCTCGACGTCTACTACAAGCAGTTCATCAAGGCGGGCGCCCAGCTTTCGCCCGAAAAGAAGGTGCAGCTCAAGCAGATGAACGAGCGGCTGAGCTCGCTTTCGACGGAGTTCGGCCAGAAGTTGCTAGCGGCGACGAAGGCCGGCGCGGTTCACGTGACGGACAAGGCAGCACTCGCCGGAATGACGGACGCCGAGATTGCGGCAGCGGCGCAGGCGGCGAAGGATCGCAAGATCGACGGCTATGTCCTGCCGCTGCAGAATACGACCCGGCAGCCCGCCGCAACCACGCTCACCAGCCACGCGACGCGGCAGGCGCTGTTCGACGCCAGCGTCACCCGCGCCGAGCACGGGGACGCCAACGACACGCGCAACATCGTTGCCGAGCTTGCGCAGCTGCGTGCCGAGAAAGCCGCTCTTCTCGGCTTCGATAATTATGCGGACTACACATTGTCCGACCAGATGGCGAAGAACCGCGCGACTGCGCTCGGCTTCCTCAACCGGCTGGCCCCGGCGACGGCCGCCAAGCAGCGGCAGGAATGGGCCGACATCCTGGGTCTCGCCAAGGCGCAGGGCGCGAATTTCACGCCGACCGCGGCCGACTGGAACTTCTACGCCGAGCAGATCCGCAAGCAGCGCTACGACCTCAACCAGGACGAGCTGAAGCCCTATTTCGAGATCCACAAGGTGCTGACGGACGGCGTCTTCTATGCCGCCAACCAGCTCTACGGGATAACGTTCAAGGAGCGGCACGACCTGCCGACCTGGAACCCCGACATGATGACGTTCGAAGTCACCGATTCCGACGGCAAGCCGCTGGGGCTCATGTATTTCGACTACTGGAAGCGCGACAACAAGGGCGGCGGCGCGTGGATGAGCAATCTCGTCAACCAGTCGTACCTGCGCGGCACCAAGCCGGTCATCTACAACGTCGCCAACTTCACCAAGCCGGCGCCCGGCGAGCCGGCGCTGATCAGCTTCGACGACGTGACGACGATGTTCCACGAATTCGGCCACGCGCTTCACGGCCTGTTCGCGGCGGAGACCTATCCGACGCTTTCAGGGACCAACGTCGCTCGCGATTTCGTCGAGTTCCCGTCGCAGTTCAACGAAAACTGGGCGCTCGATCCCAAGATCCTTCCGCACTATGCGGTGAACTACAAGACGGGGCAGACGATCCCGCAGAGCCTGGTCGACAAGATCAAGCGGTCGCGGACCTTCAACCAGGGCTATGACAATGGCGAGGTGCTGGAGGCCGCAAAGCTCGACCTCGACTGGCACTCGCTGACCGCGAACGCTCCGCGCCAGAACGTCGATCAGTTTGAAGCGCAGGCGCTCGCCAACAGCGGCTTCGACACCAAGGATGTCCCGCCGCGCTATCGCAGCAGCTACTTCGCCCACATCTGGGGCGGCGGCTATGCAGCGGGCTATTATGCTTACCCCTGGACCCGGATGCTGGCGCAGGATGCATTCGCCTGGTTCGAGCAGCACGGCGGACTCACCCGCGAGAACGGCCAGCGCTTCCGCGACATGGTTCTTTCGCGCGGCAACACCGAGGACCTGGCGGAAATGTACCGTTCGTTCACCGGCCACGATCCCGACATCCAGCCCTATCTCGAATATTACGGCCTGACGGGTGCGGGCGCTCCGGCGACTCCGCCGCCAGCGGCAATGCCGGCTCCTGCTGCAGCTCCGGCTCCGGTTCCTGCAGCGCAACCGGCAACGCAGCCGGAACGCGGGTGATCCGCCAGCTCGACGAGCGGACCTCGGTCAGCGGGCAAATCCAGCCCGCTGACGTTTCCGGGCTGAAGGCGTCGGGCATAAAGATGATCATCTGCAACCGGCCCGACGACGAGGAGCCTGGGCAGCCGAGTGCCGCCGAAATCCAGGATGCCGCCGAAGCCGAAGGAGTGGAATTCCGCCACGTGCCGATCATTCGCGGAATCGGCCCGGCCGACGTCGACGCGATGCAGGAGGCGCTGGACTCGGCGCCGGGCAGGACCCTGGCCTATTGCCGGTCGGGAAACCGGTCGGCGCTGACCTGGGCCGTGGCCCGGCGCGGGCAGGGCGCGAGCATCGAGGATATCCGGCGCGCGGTGACGGAGGCCGGGTACGACCTCTCGCCGGTCGAGCACCTGCTCTAGGCCGCGTCCTCTTCCAGCAGCTTCGCCGCCAGCCAGCGGTCGCTCTCCAGGACCATCAGCCGAACCGGCATCATCGGTCCCCAGCCGATGCTGTGGCTCTCGGCGTCGAACAGCACCGCCTCGATTCCTTCGGATTCGAGCTTGAGGCGGGCGAGATCGGCGGCGATCCGGGTCTGGAAGCGCGCGAGCTCGACAAGGCCACTCACCAGGGAACGACTTCGCCGGCCGCGATCTCGTCGGCGCGCGGCTGGCGCCCGAGGATCGCGTTACGGTGCGGAAAGCGGCCGAACCGCGCGATCACGTCGCGATGCTTCTTCGCATAGCTGAGCTGGTCATCATCGCCGAGCTCGGTCAGCAACAGGATCGCGCGATCCTGGTCCGCAAGATTCTCGCTGTGCTGGAAAGGCATCGTCAGGAACTTCCGCTCGGCAGGGTCGAGCTGTTCGTCGAGATGGCGGTCGATCGCTCCCCTTGCGATCGCCAGCGCCAGCGGATCGGTCGAGAACTGGTCGGCATGCCCCCTGAACATGTTGCGCGGGAATTGGTCGAACAGGATCACTCCGGCAATTGCAGTCAGCGGGTCGCCGAGAAAGCTCTCGGGCGGAAGCTGCCGCTTCTCCTTCCACAGCTTGAGGAAACGGTCGCGGATCTGCTCGTCGAGCTCCGGCGATCCGGCCCACCATTGTTGCGGGGCCAGCCCGAACCAGAATTTGAGAACGTCCGACCGCCAGTCGGTCATGCGGTCCCGCCGACGGTAATTCCGTCGATCAGCAGCGAAGGCTGCCCCACCCCCGCCGGCACCGACTGGCCGCCCTTGCCGCACACGCCGACCCCCTCGTCGAGAGCGAAATTGTTGCCGATGCCCTTGATCCGCGTCAGCACGGTCGGACCGTCGCCGATCAGCGTTGCCCCCTTCACCGGCTCGGCGAGCTTGCCGCCCCGGATCCGGTAGGCCTCGGTGCAGGAAAAGACGAACTTGCCGCTGGTGATGTCGACCTGCCCGCCGCCGAAGCTCTTGGCGAAAATGCCGTCCTTCACGCGTTCGACGAGCTCGCCGGGATCGTCCTTGCCGGGAAGCATGAAGGTGTTGGTCATCCGCGGCATCGGTGCGTGGGCGAAGCTTTCGCGGCGCCCGCTTCCGGTCGGCTCCATCCCCATCAGCCGGGCATTCAGCCGGTCCTGCAGATAGCCTTTGAGAATTCCGTCCTCGATCAGGATGTTGCGCCGGGTCGGCGTGCCTTCGTCATCGATCGTCAGCGAGCCACGGCGCTGCTCGATCGTTCCATCGTCGACGACGGTCACCCCGGGCGCAGCGACGCGTTCGCCGATCCGGCCGCTGAAAGCCGACGTCCCCTTGCGGTTGAAATCGCCCTCGAGCCCGTGGCCGATCGCCTCGTGGAGGAGCACGCCGCACCAGCCGGAGCCGAGCACGACCGGCATCTCGCCGGCCGGAGCGGCGACCGAGCGCAGGTTGGTGAGCGCCTGATCGAGCGCCTCGTCGATTGCCCGGTTCCATGTCGCGGGATCGAACAGCTGTCCGTAGCCGTAGCGCCCGCCAATCCCGAAAGAGCCGGATTCGCGCCGGCCGGCGTCGGCGGCGACGATCTGAACCCCCAGCCGGACCAAGGGGCGGACGTCGGAGGCGACGAAGCCATCGGCGCGGATGATCTCGATCACCCGCCAGCTTCCGGTCAGCGACACGCTGACCTGGGCGACGCGCGGATCGCGGGCGCGGGCGGCGGCGTCGATCTTCTGGCACAGCGCCACCTTGTCCGCGAATGGCACTTGCGTGAGCGGGTTGTCGGGCGAGTACATCGCCTGGTTGGTTCTCGCCGGCGGCGGCGGTGGCGCGCCCTTCGCCGGGTCGAGCAGCTTGAGGGTGGCGGCCGCGCGCTCGATCGCGTCGGCGCTGATTTCGTTGGAGTGAGCGAAGGCGGTGGTTTCGCCGGTAACTCCGCGAAGGCCGAACCCCGATGCACTATCGTAGCTTGCAGTCTTCAGCCGTCCATCGTCGAAGCCGAACGCCTCGCTGACGCTATGTTCGAGGTAGAGCTCGCCGTCGTCGCAGGAAGAAAGGTGCCGCGCCGCAAGGTGCCGGGCGTCGTCGGGATCGAGAGTCCGGTAAAGGAGATTGCGCGGGTTCACGAAGCCGTGTCCGCCACTCCCCCTTCAAGAATGAAGCGCCGGTCGCAATAGCCGCACTCGACGAAGCCCACTGCCGGATCGATCCGAAGGAAAACCCGCGGATGCCCCAGGTCCGGCGATACCGCGCCCGATCCGTCGCAGGCGACCTGCACGTTCGGGACCTTGAAGATTTCGGGTGGCGGAAACGCTTTCATTGCTGACGCCACTTAGGGTGACGCCTCGCCTCCGACAAGCGGCCGATGCCGGCTATTGATAATTGGCGGTGACGTCGAATTGCGCATCGTAAACGCCGCCCGGCTGGTTGGCCTCGATCTGGATCGTGCCGCCGACACCGACGAAAAAGGCGCGGCTGACGGGGTCGATCGTCCGGATCGCCGAGCCATCGAACGTCAGTGCGAGAACGTCGATCTTGTCGCCGGCCGGATCGGTCAGCTGCGCCGGCGGGTTCATCGTCATGATGACCTGCTCGCTGGGCGATCCGGCGCCGCCGAAATAGGCGCGAAAGCCGGCGTCGCCAGGAACCAGGGTGACCCCGCCCGCGAAGGTGCGGGCGCCCGTCGAGGCGTTGATCGTCACCACGCCCGATACGGCCGAGGGAACGACCGAGCCGAAGTCGAGGTCCTGGATCTTGGTCAGCGTGAGCGGGATGAGGATGAGCGCCTTGCCGTCGGACTGAGTGGTCGGAGTTACGGCCGCCGCTGGCGCCGCGTCGAGCACGAGGTACGGGCAAGCTTAACCACGCCCGCAAACCACCAAGGCGAAAAGTCAGGGGTATTGGACCGTGACGTTGAAGGTCCCGACATAGGTTCCGGGAACCTGGTTCGCGGCGACGCTAAGCTGTCCCCCGACTTGAAACTGGAAAGCTTCGTTGGCGCCGACGAGCCTTGTTGTCGGCCCGTCGAGAGTCCAGTTCGTCAACGTCATCGTTTCGCTGCCGCCCGACCGGGTGAGCGCGATCGGATTCTTCGGAATTCGAATGATGATCGGAGCTTTGCGTGAACCCGCTCCGACGAAGGCGGCCGCGGTCGTCGTGCTGGTGGGAACCGCAGTCACTCCGCCGGCCGTCGTGACCGCGCCGCTGACTGGATCGATTGTCGCCGTCCCCGCGGTCGCCGACGTGATCAATGTCCCGAAATTCATGTCCGTCTTCTTGAGCAGCGACAGCGGCTTGAGGACGGTAGCCTCGCCGCCGGCCTGTGTCCGGGGCGTGGCCGCAAGCAGGTGCCACGGCGCCGCAGCGAGAAGCGCCGCCAGTCCGAGCCTGAGGAAGAACGCGATCCGGTCCATTCGGTCTGCGTTTAGACAGTTAACGTCAAGAACACGCTGCCGGTTAGGGTTAAATCGACATTTACCCTCGCAAGCTTCCGCTCCACAGCGGCGGCGGCTATGCGGCTTGGCCATGACCGGCGCCGATCCCGCAATTCGAATCGAATCGCTGACCAAGGTTTACGAGGGCGGCAAGCTAGCGCTCGACGACGTCAGCTTCGACGTTCCCCGCGGCCAGATCTTCGGACTTCTCGGACCCAACGGCGCCGGCAAGTCGACGTTGATCAACATCCTTGCAGGCCTGGTGACCAAGTCGGGCGGCAAAGCGGTGGTCTGGGGTTTCGATATCGACGTGCATCCGCGCAATGCCAAAAGGTCTATTGGAGTCGTCCCCCAGGAGATCATCTTCGATCCCTTCTTCACCCCGCGCGAGACTTTGGAAATCCAGGCGGGGCTGTACGGAATCCGGTCCGCCGAGCGGCAGAGCGACGCGCTGCTCGCGGCGATGCATCTGACCGACAAGGCCAATGCTTATTCGCGAACGCTTTCGGGCGGGATGAAGCGGCGGCTGCTCGTCGCCAAGGCAATGGTCCACTCGCCGCCGATCCTGGTGCTCGACGAGCCGACGGCAGGAGTCGACGTCGAGCTTCGCCGCCAGCTTTGGGATTATGTTCGCTCGCTCAACCAGCAGGGGATCACCGTCGTCCTCACCACCCATTATCTCGAGGAAGCGGAGCAGCTGTGCGACCGCATCGCGATCATCAACCACGGCAAGGTGATCGCCAACGAGCCGACCCGCGAACTGCTCGCCAAGGCGCAGGAGAAAGCGGTGGTCGTCACCTTCGACCGCGATCTCGACCGGGTCCCGACCAGCGGCGACTTCGACAACATCGTCCTCCTCGACGAGCGCAGGCTCGAGATCACCTATCGCAAGGACAAGGTGAACGCCGGCCAGGTCCTGAGCGCGCTTGCCGCCGAGGGGCTCGGGATCGTCGACGTCTCGACCCGCGACCCCGACCTCGAGGACGTGTTTCTCAGCCTGGTGGCGGAAGGGTGACGAAGGACTTCGACGTCCTGATCGTCGGTTCGGGCGCGGCAGGACTGACGGCAGCGCTCAATCTTGCCGCCGAAAAGAAGGTGGCGGTGATCGCCAAAGGCGCGATGGGCGAAGGCGCCACCAACTGGGCGCAGGGCGGGATCGCCGCAGTCCTGGAGGAAGGCGATACGTTCGAGGCGCACGTCAGCGACACGATGATCGCCGGCGCCGGGCTCAACGACCGCAAGGTGGTCGAGCATGTCGTCGCCGGGGCGCCTGCCGCGATCGCTCGGCTGATCGAATTGGGCGTGCCCTTTGCGAGCGAGAACGGAGCGCTCCACCTGACCCGCGAGGGCGGCCACAGCCACCGCCGGATCGTCCATGTCGCCGACGCCACCGGCCGCGCGGTCCAGCAAGCGCTCGAAGCCGCGGCGGCCAGGCAGCCCAACATCACGCTCATCCCCGACATGGTCGCGATCGACCTCGTCACCGGCCGCCACGCCACCGACTTTTCGACCAGCGGCGACGTTCACGGCCTCTACGCCTACAGACGCAGGACGAAGCGGGTCGAGACTCTCACCGCCAGAGCGACCGTCCTTGCGAGCGGCGGCGCCGGGCGCGCCTATCTGTTCTCGACCGCTCCGCGCGGCGCGACCGGCGATGGAATCGCGATGGCGTGGCGCGCCGGGTGCCGAATCTCGAACATGGAATTCATGCAGTTCCACCCGACCTGCCTCTACAATCTCGACGTCAAGAATTTCCTGATCTCCGAAGCCGTGCGGGGCGAAGGCGGGCTTCTGGTCAATCCCAGGACCCGCCACCGTTTCATGCCCTCCTATGACGAGCGCGCCGAGCTCGCTCCCCGGGACATCGTCGCCCGGGCGATCGACAACGAGATCAAGCGCGACGGGCTCGACTATGTGTGGCTCGACATCAGCCATCGCGATCCGGAGTTCGTGAAGGCGCACTTCCCGACCATCCACGAAAAGCTGCTCGGCCTCGGGATCGACATGACCGCGGCGCCGATCCCGGTGGTGCCCGCCCAGCATTATACGTGCGGCGGAGTGCTGGTGGACATGAACGGCCGAACCGATGCGCCGGGGCTCTATGCCGCCGGCGAGGTCAGCCAGTCGGGCCTGCACGGCGCCAATCGCCTGGCGTCGAACAGCCTTCTCGAATGCCTGGTGTTCGGCGAGGCGGCAGCGAAAGACATCCTCGCTTCGTGGTCGGACCTTCCCGAGGCGCCGCGCATCCGCGCCTGGGACGAGAGCCGGGTGACCGACAGCGACGAGGAAGTCGTCATCCACCAGATCTGGGGCGAGATCCGCCGCTTCATGTGGAATTTCGTCGGCATCGTGCGGACGACCAAGCGGCTCGAGCGCGCCAAAAGGCGGATCGACATGATCCGCCAGGAGGTCGCCGAATATTACAAGAACTTCCGCGTGACCCCGGACCTCATCGAGCTGCGCAACCTGGTCGAGGTCGCCGACCTCATCATCCGCTCCGCGCTTGGCCGTCACGAGAGCCGCGGCCTTCACTACACGCTCGATTTTCCGGAGCTTCTGCCCGAGCCAGTCGACACCGTGCTGGTGCCCTAGCCGCGATCGTAAGGATCGTGCGGCCCATGGCGGATCCAGCGCGTCGCCACCCATTTCTCGCCGGCGGTGACCGGCTCGCCGGCATGGCGCATCCTCACGTCCGGCTGCTGATCGGGTCCGCTGTTGCGGAAGACGAGAAGGTCGCCGACGCCGAGGCGTAGCGACAGGCCAAGCTCGGGAAAGGCGGTGGCACCGCCCTCGAACGCATCGTTGAGATAGGCGATCGCGGTCCACTCGCGCTGGTTCTTCAGGTTCGGCAGGGCATCGAGGTGCGGACGATATTGCTGCCCCGGAGCGTAGCGCATCACGTACAAGGCCTCGGCGTGGCCGGCCTGCGTCCCGGTGACGACGGCGATCCTGCCGGTGACGCCCTGCACGACCAGATCCGCTTCGTGCGGAACGAAGGTCGCACCGTGCGACGTCCGGATCGGGTCGGGTCGGCCAATGGCCGTCCTGCCGTCGTCGATCAAGGAGGGCTTCAGCAACGGTTTCGCCCGCTCCATCAGCCAGGCGCACTCTTCGCCGCAAAGGAGCCCGCGGACGATCTCGATGTTCGGATCGTCGCAAATCTGCTCGCGAACTGCGCTGTTCGAATCCTCGATGTCCGGCACTCGCGGCAGCAGGGCAAGTTCGCCGGCAGCGATTGCGTCGGACTTGGCTGCCTTGCCGAGCAGGTCCAGCGCCGTTTCCCGGTCGGGATGGCAGCCGGTGCCGCTCGCGGTCAGGTGGGCGAGGACCCGAAGCGCGTCGGCGTTGCCGTGCCGGGCAGCGGAATCGAGACGGCGACAGGCGGCGGCGGCATCGCGGGGCCGGTCGCTTCCGTATAGAAGCCAGTGGGCGAGGATGAAATTGGCGGCAGGATCGCCGCTGTCGGCGGTGGCCTCGATGAACCGCACGCCGTCCTCCGGCCGCCCCGCCCGCGCGATCGCCGCCGCCTGTTCGAACAGCCTCGATGCCGCCGCTTCACCCATCGCGGAAAGCTAGCCGGTCCTCGCTCGGCTAGGAATAGGCCTGCGCCTATTGGTGTTCGCGCGCCGCACTGATCATCTCGCTCATCCAGCGCGACACGATTCGGTGATAGGCGTCGCGGCAGCCCGGATCGGTGAGACCGTGGTCGGCGCCGTCGAGCACCCTATGGCCGAGCGAATGGGCTTTTCGGAACGCCGCCGAATAGCTGGCGACCGTAGGATGGGCGACCACCGTGTCCTTCTCCGATTCGACGATCAGCGCATCGCCTTCGAACTGGGCGCAGGCGCGGAGCGCGCGGCTGTCCTCCGGCTCCAGATAGAGGTCGCGATAGGCGTTGAGGTCGGTGCGGTCGATCTTCGCCTTGGGCTTCTTCCAGTCGCTGTCGCGGTAGATCGCGGGCACTCTCAGCACGAGCCAGTCGACCGGCCGCATCGAAGTGAGGATCGCCGCGAGGTAACCGCCATAGCTGGAGCCGATCACGGCCATCGCGCTCTTGTCGACCGAATCGTGCGCCGCGAGCAGGTCGTAGGCCGCCAGCACGTCCGCCATATTCTCCTCGGGAGTGACGCAGGCGTGGAGGTCGGAGGTGGCGGCGTGGCCGCGAAGATCAAAGGTGAAGCAGATGCAGCCGAGACGGGAAATGCTTCGCGCAAGCTGCAAATTGTTGCGCTGGTTGCTGCCCCAGCCGTGGACGAACAGGACTCCGGGGATGAGCCGGTTGGGCTCGTGCCAGGTTCCCGAAAGCGCCGTCTTGCCGACAAGGACATTAACCGGAGATTCGCTCATTCGTCTTCCGCAACCGCGTATCGGGTGATGGTCCCAGCCTTGGGGTCGACCCCGCGGTAAAGCACGAGCGCGCCCTCGGGGACATCGGCGAGCTCGCCGAACACCTCGACCGTCCGGCTCTTCATCTGCATCAGGTCCGGCCGCGCCTTGAACGCCGCGAGCGCGAGGATTTCCGCCGCGCTGGCGCCGCCGACCCGCCAGCTCTGCTCGAGCACGCCCGAAACCGGCCGGCCACGAGAATCGAACCCGCGAATCACGTCATAGTTTCGGCGGGACGCGAAAAAGCCGGGAAAATGGCGGTCGACCGCGGCGTCGAATTCGCAGGCCTGGACGATGCTGGTGCGGACCTCGTCCGAGAAATCGAGCGACAGCAGATCCTCAAAGCTGCCGCGAACGACGAGCAACGCCGACCCGACGTAGATATTGTCGCGATACTCGTTCGCCGTCTCCTTCTGCAGCGCATAATAAGAGGCGGTGATCCCGGCGACCCGGACCTGGCCGACGCTGAAAGCGGTGATGTCGCGGAGCCGTTGTTCGAGGACGAGCCCGACATCCGCGATCTCGCCCCAGTCCAGCCGGTCGAGCTCGCGCCCAAGCTCATCCTCGTCGGAGACGTTGGTCTGGCCGAAGCCGGCGAAGCCGCCGGTCGCCTTCACCTGAACCGGGCCATCCCGGAGGAGATGCCGGCCGGCTGCGTCCGCATCTTCTCGCGAGAAGACGGTGAAGCCGGGGAGCACGACGTGGGCGATGGCTTCGGAGAAATCCGAATTCCATTCGGGAGGGGCGGGCGACGATTGCGACACGAGCGGATGGGCGATGGCCTTGCTGGCGATCAGCGGGTGCGGAACCACGCCTCCGAACAGGTCGTCTCCGCTCTCGATCCCGAGGCGGTGCGCTTCGTCGATGGTCAGCGTGTCGGCGGGAAGGAAATAGGGTTCGACATTGCTGTCGGCCTCGCCCGCCATCTCGCCCGCGAACACGCCGCCGGTGATTGCGGCAAGGGATCGGCCGAGCACTGCCCGAGCGCAGCGTTGATGCTCGTCGGCGAATTCGCCGTCGCGGGCGGGGACGATGTAGACCGGGCGCTGGCCGGGCGAGACGTGCATCCCGCTCCAAACGGCAGCGCCCTACGCCCGTTCCGGGAATTGATTCACCCATAAGCGCAGCGGCTGCTCGATCATCGCACCGATCGAAAGTCACGAACGAAATTCGCCCACGAGCGAAACCGGGGGTCCGTACACTTCTTCCACTTTGTGACCTTCGGCGCTTTTGTGCGGGAATCTGGGTCAACCCGCACGAAAGGCGAGGGTGACGGGGCGCGAACTTTGTGACTTTCGAGTGCGCGATCCCAAGCGGCGGCGAACAGCGCGCCTTCCCTGCGGCTGCGCAGCCGGTACGCGCTCTCGCGGCTCATTCCCGCGGCGCGGGCGGCCCTGGTGACGCTTCGGGTGCTGGCGAGCGCGCCGAGGAAGCGGAGCTGGCGCTCGGGAGTCCATCCGTCACGGCGGAATTTGGGTTGCGTTCTTGGCGAATCGAATGCGCTCATCCGCCAGCTTGGAACACAAATGTCGCCCTGTAGGACAGGTTTTTGTTGTTATGTCTGCTTTGGGTTGCCGTTTCAGTCGGTCGTCGCAACACATGCTGCAAAACGCTCCGCCGGAGTTTCGAACCCGAGCGTCTTGCGTGGTCGCTGATTAAGCTGTCGCGCGATCTCGTCCAAGCGCTCCTGTGAGTGCACGGCAAGGTTCGTCCCTTTGGGGAAGTACTGGCGAAGCAAGCCGTTGGTGTTCTCGTTGGAGCCGCGCTGCCACGGGCTCTGCGGGTCGCAGAAGTAGACCGCGACATCCGTCG
>Ga0207705_10000081_pt1 | contig 118488 bp, 81 predicted proteins | sample KBSC13metaG_FD_184314 | JGI IMG/M metagenome (GOLD analysis project Ga0207705, IMG submission 184314) | Corn rhizosphere microbial communities from Kellogg Biological Station, Michigan, USA - KBS C1-3 metaG (SPAdes) (version 2) | ecosystem: Host-associated > Plants > Roots > Rhizosphere > Soil... | reverse complement strand
CGGAAAGATCAAGACCAAGTCCAAGTATTGGATGATTGTGACGCTTGCGTTCAATGCCTTGATCGTGGCGACCATGATTATTATTCCGCTGCTCTATCCGGATGCGTTGCCGAAGACGGCAATGACGGCGATGCTGTCGGCTCCTCCGCCGCCCCCGCCCCCGCCCCCGCCGCCACCTCCGCAGCAGATCGTCAAGCCCATCAAGATGGTCTCGGAGATCGACCAGGGCCTTCATGCCCCGACCAAGATCCCCAAGGACATCAAGATGTTGAAGGAAGACTCTGCCCCACCGCAGGTCGCCGGAGTTGCCGGAATGAGCGGCATGGGTAGCGGCAGCGGCGTCCCCGGCGGTGTCATGGGCGGTATTGGATCGGCCCCCGCGCCTGTCGTTCGGGTGGAGAAGCCGAAGATCGTCCGCGTTTCAAGCGGCGTGGTCGCGGGCAACAAGATTGGCGGGGTCAACCCCTCCTATCCTCCGATTGCGCGTGCGGCGCACGTTTCGGGAACAGTTGTTCTGCACGCGATCATCTCTAAGACTGGCACCATTACGGATTTGAAGGTCGTCAGCGGGCCGGAGATGTTGCGGGCCAGTGCGGTCGATGCTGTCCGTACGTGGCGCTACAAGCCCTATATCCTGAACGGCGAACCCACGGAAGTCGATACCACCGTGTCCGTCAACTACAATATGGGCGGCTAGAACAACCTTTGCAGGCTCAGCATCGTCTATCCGTGAGCCTCCCTGAAGCTTCATCGCACGTTTGGGGATTCACGGGTCAAGCTTCAGAAGAATAGATTTACACCAGGAGGAAATATCCAAGTGATTCTCGCTCAACTCGCACATTTCGCTCACGTACCTACTTCGCTCGGCTTGTTTTTTCAGGAAGCCCAGGTCAGCTTCAGTGTCCTCGGTCTCTGGGGAAACATGGGCTGGCTGGCCCGCTGCGTCGTCATCGTTCTCTTCATCATGTCGATCTGGTCGCTGGCCGTCATCATCGATCGCGCTCTCTACTTCTCCGCCGCCCGCAAGCAGTCCCGCGAGTTCGCGCCGAAGGTTGCTGGCGCGTTGAAAGATGGCCGTCTCGACGAGGCGATCAAGGTTGCTGACCGCTCCAAGAAGTCGCACCTCGCAGAGGTCGTCACGGCCGGCCTGCAGGAGTTCCGCAGCTTCGGTTCCGGCGGCAGCATCACCGAGCAGCAGGTCGAAAGCTCTAAGCGCGCCCTCGAGCGTTCTGAGGCGATCGTTCATGCCAAGTTGAAGCGCGGCCTCGGCGGTCTGGCGACCATCGGTTCGACGGCACCGTTCATCGGCCTCTTCGGAACCGTCGTCGGCATCTTGAACGCCTTCCAGCAGATCGCAACCCAGAAGACCTCCGGTATCGGCGCAGTCGCCGGCGGTATCTCGGAGGCCCTGGTGACGACCGCCATGGGTCTGCTCGTCGCCATCCCCGCCGTTATGACGTTCAACTACTTCACCGGCAAGGTGGAAGCGTTCGACGTCGAGATGGACAACAGCTCCAGCGAGCTGGTGGACTACTTCATCAAGCAGAGCCACCGATAAGTAATCAAGCAACATGTAGTTAGAAAGTAGTAGTCAAGAAACAAACCTGCGAGAATCACGCCTCAGCCGAGGTCCTTCGGACGCCGCCAGCGAACGGCGCTCGAAGGACAGAGTGCTACCGCAGGAGCAGCCGGGAAACAGCAAAGCCGGACACACCGGACGGAGCCGACGTTATGAGTATCAATAAGCGGGATGAAGGCAAGAAGGTCAACTCGAACATCAACGTGACGCCGATGGTGGACGTCATGCTGGTTCTGCTGATCATCTTCATGGTTATTACTCCCATGCTGAACAATAAAGTTAATGTGGATCTGCCGGTTGCCGCTTCGGCAGTCGTGATGGAAAACGCCAATAAGGAAGATGCTGTCACCGTAGCCATTACACGGGACGGCAGGACGTTCCTCGGCGCCAACCAGGTCACGGCCGACGACCTTGGTCCTAAGATCTCAGCGCTGCTGGAAAAGAAGACCGATAAAGAGGTCTACATGCGCGCGGACCAGCGTGCCAACTATGGCAAGGTCATGGACGCCGTTGACGGCATCCGGGCCGCCGGCGTCAACCAGTTGGGGCTTCTCACAGAGAAGAACGATTCCGATACGAACGTAATGACGGGCAAGTAGTCCACCATTTGCAAGGCGGCGGACTCGATCCTGATCGGGCAGCCGGAGTAGACAAGGAGATTTGTTATGAGCATGAGCACTGGAGGTGGGGGCGGATCAATGTCCGAGATGAACGTCACGCCTCTGATTGACGTTCTTCTGGTACTGCTGATCATCTTTATGGTGATTGTGCCGGTGACTCCAAAGGGCCTGCAGACACAGGTGCCTCAGCCGCCCAAAAATAAGACGCAGGACCAGCCGAACGATCGGACAATCGTCGTCCAGGTCCTATCGAATGGCGCGGGAGTCCCGGCGTACAAGATCAACGATACTGATTTCAGTAAAGCGGCGCTGGAACCGAAGCTGGAAGAGATCTATGCGACCCGGTCCGAAAAAGTGATGTTCATCAAGGGCGACAAAGACCTGGACTTCTCGAAGATCGCGGAGGTAGTCGACTTCGGCCATCAAGCCGGGGTCGAGGTCATCGCCTTGATTACGCCAAGGGTTGAAGCAGGCCAGTGAGCAGCTTGCGCTGAAACTCAGGCAGAGGGCGGTGGCTATCTGGCTACCGCCCATTGCTTGTCTGCATGTCAAAATATGTTTTCGTACAGCAAACGATGCGTCCTCTAGCCACGCTGGGGCGTATAACATTACAATCAAGCGGGCAAGCTGAAGAACTCGTTCTACCAATTTTTGTCCCAGAGATCAACGCGCCTATTTTGAAGGAGACGATACACCCCATGAAACTAACCGCACGGATTCCGGTTACTGCAGCTTTGCTGGCGCTGCTGCTTGGTTCTGTAACTGGATGCAACCGCCTGAAGGCACGCGACCAGCTCACCAAGGGTGTACAGGCCTTTAAGAACGCTCAATACGAAGAAGCGGTCAACCACTTCCAGAACTCGATCGCGCTCGACCCGAACTACGAGGACGCGAAGCTGTATCTCGCGACCGCCTATTCGTATCAGGTAGTGCCCAACCTCGACACGCCGGAGAACCTCGCGATTGCGCAGAAGGCCCTGGACGGCTTTCAGGCGACCCTCGCGCATGACCCGAACAACCTTACGGCGTTGCGGCAGATGGCCTCGATCAACCGCAATATTAAACGATTTGAGCCGGCGAAAGAGTACGAGAAGAAGGTGATTGCGCTGGACCCGAATGATGCCGAGGCGTATTACACCATCGGCGTTGTGGATTGGATGCAGTCGTATAAAAACATGATCTCCATTCTCGCCGCCGACGGTCTCACCGACGACGCTCAAGGTAACGTGAAGAAGAGCAAGGCGGCATGCCAGAAGATGAAGGACCAGAATACGGACCTCGTCGCCGATGGCTTGCAGAACCTGCATAAGGCCGTCGAGATCAACCCCACCTACGACGAAGCGATGTCTTATCTCAACCTGACCAACCGTATCAAGGCGCAGATGGAGTGCGGCGACGATGCGGCACGGAAGGCCGATCTCGCAGAGGCCGATGACTGGAACAACAAGGCGCTGGGCGCACGCAAGATCAACGAGAAGAAGAAGGAAGCGAAGACGCCTGGCGGCGTCACCATGTAGTCGCGGCTTCGCTGCTTTTGAAACGAAGAAGAGCCTCTCCTCAGTGAGAGGCTCTTTTTTCTTCGCGCTGCTGGAGGAGTGGCAGTCTCTGTGTCAGACAAATGCTGGTCTCTCTACCCCACATGGTGAACCCTGCGGCGTTCCGGTCTCCCCGGATCAACATTGAAAATGCCCGGGAGAATTTTGTCTCGTACGCAACAGAAATTCCATGCTCTGCAGGCTCATAGAATAGAGAGATGAAGAGTGGCTGGTTATCCATCGTTTGGGGCGTGAAGGCATTGGTGAATTGATGGATTCCGCTACCTTGCAGGTGCTGGTCGTGGTCTTTCTGGCCACCTTTATCCGTTCGGCGTTCGGGTTTGGCGAGGCGCTGTTTGCAGTTCCGCTACTGGCGCTTTTTATTCCGCTGAAGGTTGCCGCTCCGCTGGCGGTGCTGGTGTCGATTACGATTGCCGCGGTGGTTGTCGCGCAGGACTGGCGAAAGATCCACCTGCGCAGCACGGGATGGCTGGTGGGAGCGACGCTGTTTGGGATTCCGGTGGGTCTGTTGCTGCTGACCAGCAGCCATCAACAGGCGGTGAGGATTGCGCTGGCGATCTTCATCATGGCCTTCGCGGCGTATTCGCTGCTGGGCAGCAAGCCGCCCGCGTTGAAGCAGGACAGCAAGGCATGGCTTCTGGGCTGCGGGTTTGTCGCCGGAGTCTTCGGCGGAGCGTATGGAATGAATGGACCGCCGCTGGTGATCTATGGAGCGATGCGGCGCTGGTCGGCCCAACACTTTCGCGCGACGTTGCAGGGATACTTTCTTCCCGCGAGCATTATCGGCATGGGCGGCTACTGGCTGGCCGGGCTGTGGGTGCCTGCGGTGACGCACTACTATCTGTGGAGCCTGCCGGTGATGTTGCCGGCGATCGGGCTGGGCCGCGTGGTGAACCATCGCATGCACGGAGAGACGTTTCTGCGCTATGTCTACGTCGGCCTGGCGGGGATCGGCGTGGTGCTGCTGGCTCAATCGGTCCACCAGTAAGGCATACACGGGATGAGAGAATAAGGTTATGGTTCGAACGTGTTTGTTGCTGATGCTGGCCTGCGCGCTGGCAGGTTGTAAATCGACGCCACCGCCCACTCCGCTTTCGCAGTTGAACCAGCAGCAGACGCACGGCCATACGGTATTTGAGACGCATTGCGCGTCCTGCCACTACGACCGGCGGGATTCCAAGTTGCATGGGCCTTCGCTGCTTGGGGTCTTCAAAAAGCCCTATCTGCCAAGCGGCACGCCGGCCAATGACGACCGCGTGAGGGACACGATCCTGCATGGTCATGGGCTGATGCCCGCGATAGGAAATACGATGGAACCGCAGGACGTCGACGATCTGCTGGCTTATCTGCACACGCTTTAGAGAACAGGAGCAGCAACGATGGTGGATGAACGGAAAGCTGCTGTAGGACAGATGCTGCCGGGAGTGGCGGGAATCTGTCTGTTCATGCTCTTTTTGACGCTGATGAACGTGTTTGGCGCGATGCGGAACACCTTCGGCATGGGGCTGGCCAAGTACGGCGTGCTGGGACTGTGCACACTGCTGGTGGCAGGCATCTTCGGCCTGCTGCGGATGCGCCGCTGGGGATGGGCGCTGGTGCTGGCCGGGTGCGTCATGCTGTTCAGCGGCGACTTCTTCTTCTTCGAGAAGACCCACAGCGGCTTCTTTCTGATTCGAGGGCTGTTTTCGCTGGTCTTCTTCCTGTACCTGGTGCGGGACGAGGTTCGCAGCCGCTTACGCTGAAGGTGCGTGTTTTTGCTGTCCTCGACGGAGTGAAACAGGCCCTTAGCTGAAGGCAGCCGCCGAGGCTACGCTGATGATCATAATCAGCACCCACCATCCGATAACCACCGCCGCTGCCTTGCCGCGGCTGACCCTGGCTACGATGGATGTTCCGATAATCAGCAGGATCAGCACCCATATCCCGATAACATCGAAGAAGCCGAGCGCGGCCTTGAGCCCTGCTCCGGCATCGGGAAAGTAGTAGCCGAGGTTGGTCCCCACCGGGTTCTTGAGGTCGAACGCCTCGGCATTGCCGCCGAAGAAGAGCGTCACGATGGTCAGCAACCCGATCAGCAGCTTAGGCAGCCCGCAGTACAGCCAGAGGCAGAACATCTCGCCGAAGGTCGTCTTTGCGCCCAGGCCAAAGTTGAACGTGGCCTAGAGGACCAGCGCGGCAATCGCTGAAAAGAGCAGGATCAGCAGCGGAAAGGCATAGGACGTGTACTTGTACCCCACGCTCATGCCATGCACTCTGCCAGCACGTTGCTCCGGGGTCAGGCTCGCTAGCGCGTCCTGCTGCTTTGGGCTGACCTGGATCTGGTTCTCCACCACGCGCTCCCACCCAACCTGCGAGGTCACCGCGGCGGTCACGCCCAGCGAGACGATGATCGTCAAGAGAAAGGGAAGCCACCAACTCCGGTTGCGCAGAATGTCGGTAAACGTCTTTGTGGGCGCGATAAACGTATCCACGACCCGCTCAACCTGGCTCAATCCCGGTTCCGCTGTCTGTCCGTCCGCCACTGCTACGCCATCGCTCATAGGGTTGCTTTCAAATCGCAGGATTCAGGTTCGAAAGGAATTGTAGCCCCATCGGCCAAAGCCGTACAGGGATTCGTAATCTTAAATGCTGAGGTGTCACACTTGCCCTCTGCCATCGTTGAGGGCAAGTCTTTTATTCGACCACCACCAGCACGTCGCCCGCGCCCACCGTATCCCCGACAGCGATGGCCACGCGGACTACTCTTCCGGCCTTCGGAGACTTGAGCTCGTTCTGCATCTTCATCGCCTCGATTGCGACGACGCCCTGCTGCTCGGCCACATCGTCGCCGACGGCAACCAGCACTCGCACCACGCGCCCCGGCATGGGCGCTTTGACCGTCCGGGGTCCCGCTGCACCCCCGCCCGCGCCGCGCCGCCCTTGCAGGGAGCGAGGGTCGGCAATCTCGAACTCGAACCGCCTGCCCGCGATGAGCACCGCATCTCCATCGAGCACGCAGCAGTATTGACGGCCCTCCACCACCAGCGACAGCACTCCCGCCTGCAACATCCGCGCATCTACGGTGATCGGCCTGCCGTCGACGACACCCTCTATGCGTCCCGTGGAAACAGCAGAGGGCAACTCCACTCGCCGCTTCTTGCCTTCGATCTCAAGCCAGATCGTCATCGCAGGCCCTCCTGCCGTCCTGTTGCGGCCCATTTGCTCTGCGTGGGCTTGTCAGGCGCTGCGGATGGCTTTTCGCTGCCGGAAGAGGCCAGCAACGCTGCTGCAATCGCGACGATATCCTCAGCGACGGCCGCCTCTTCCACTGGGGCAGCCTGTGCCAGTAATCGTTCCAGATAGCCCGTGTCGATCCGCGCGGCGCGAAAGTCCGGGTCGTTCAGAATCCGGCGGAAGAGCCCGATGTTGGTCTTGATGCCGCCAATTGCGTACTCATCGAGCGCCCGCAGCATCCGGTCGATGGCCAGCTCGCGCGTCTCCGCATACGCCACCAGCTTGGAGAGCATGGGATCGTACTCCAACGGCACTGTCCAGCCCGCATAGACGCCGCAGTCCTCGCGAATGCCCGGCCCGCCGGGCTGCACCAGCCGGGTAATCCGGCCCGGCGAGGGAAAGAAATTGTTGTCGGGGTCCTCGGCATAGATGCGGCACTCCACGGCATGTCCGCGCAGACGAACGTCCTCCTGCTTCAACCGGAGCGGCTCACCCATCGCCACATGCAACTGCATCTCGACCAGATCGAGACCGGTCACCAGCTCGGTCACGGGATGCTCCACCTGCAGACGTGTGTTCATCTCCAGGAAGTAGGAGTTCCGGGCGTCGTCGACCAGAAACTCCACCGTACCCGCGTTGACGTAGCCCGCCGAGAGCGCCAGCCGTACCGCCGCCTCGCCCATCTGACGCCGCAGGTCCTCGCCGATGACTGCGGACGGGGCCTCCTCGATGACCTTCTGGTGGCGCCGTTGCACCGAGCACTCGCGCTCACCCAGATACAGGCAGTTGCCGTGCTCGTCCGCCATCAACTGGATCTCGATATGCCGTGGCCGCTCGATGAGCTTCTCGAGGTACACCTCGCCCGACCCGAAGCTGCGCTCCGCCTCACTGCCGGCGGCTGTATAGGCAGCAGACATTTCGGCGGGTGAGGCCACGGCTCGCATCCCCTTGCCGCCGCCGCCGGCCGCAGCCTTCAGCATCACCGGATAACCGATCTCCGCCGCTACCCGCAGCGCGTCGTCTGCGGACGCCAGGCCGGTGACACTGCCCGGCACCCGAGGCATCCCTGCCGCATCCGCAGCCTGCCGTGCACGCGTCTTCGACCCCAGCATACGCATCGCGCTCGCCGGTGGGCCGATGAAGATGATTCCCGCTGCGGCGCAGGCCTCCGCGAACTCCGCATTCTCCGATAGAAATCCATACCCCGGATGGATGGCATCGGCCCCGGCCCTCCGCGCCACGTCGAGGACGAGATCCCCTCGCAGATAACTCTCGGACGCAGGAGCAGGCCCCAATCGATACGCCTCATCCGCATGAAGCACATGCAGCGCCGCACGGTCGGCGTCGGAGTAGAGGGCCACCGTCCCCAGCCCCAGCTCCCGGCAGGCGCGAATCACCCGCAGCGCGATCTCCCCGCGATTCGCAATCAGGGCTTTTTGTATGGTCCGTCCCAAGCGGCAATTTTAGAGCATCTCCAGAGACAATAGCGATTCTTTGCCCTATCTGCGAACCCCAAATGCAAAACAACAATCGAGGACCGTCGTCATTCAGGCATGCACTAATTCGTCGCTGCAATCGCAGCCACGATCCTGTCCATGGCAGCCTCATCCGCATGGCTGTGCGGAGCATGGTTGTCAACCATGATCGAAAAGATCACCGTCCGTCCGCTGGCACCTTCGAGATAGCCGGACAAGGCCCGCGCCTCGCCCAGGGTCCCTGTCTTGGCAAAGACGCGGCCCTTCAATGGCGCTTTTGCAAACCGAAAGGCCAGCGTCCCATCCTCTCCGCCCACCGGCAGCGAGGCCTTCCAGCCCGCAAACCATGGCTGCGTGCTTGCATAGTGCAGCAGCTTCGCGATGGCCCCGGGCGTCACCAGATCGTGCCCGCTGAGCCCGGAGCCATCGAAGAAGACAAAATCGTTCGGGTCGATGCCCACCTTCGCGGTAAGAAACGCCCGCACCGCGCCTACCCCCTGTGCGGCATATCCATCACACGCATACCGCCTCGCGAGATGGCGCAGGAGCAGCTCTGCGTGCAGGTTCTCGCTTATCTTGTTGGTCAGCACAATGTCTTCAATCAGCGTGGGGGATTGATGGCTCGCCATAACGACAGTCTGGCGATTGCCTATGTTTCCTCCCGAAAAGACCGCGCCGCATTCTCCAACGCCTTCACCGGCAGCGAACCTGCTTCCCAACTGCGCCCCAATTTCGGCCGACCATTCCACCATGCCCCTCGCATATCGCTGGGGCCGGTGCCCCGCGCGCGCAATGCCCGTTACCACGATCCCTCGCGCCTCGAGCATTCCTTTAAAGGCCATCGCCGTATACTCCGCCGGATCGGCTATCGCCACCTCCTCCATATCGGCAGGCGAGTCCACCGCGATCGATCCGAAGACTTGCAATACCTTTGATCCGGGCAGGCGCACCATCTGGACGTGGCTTCCACTCCCCGCTGCCCCTGTGGTCAGGCCCGAAGTGTCCAGGGTGTAATACGAGAAAACCGGGTTCACCGTCACCGAGGGCTGCGTTGCCGGAGATGTGCCCGGAGTCACCGTCACCTTGATCTGGTTGTCATTCACCGTCAGAGCGCTGACCGGAGCGCCATATCCCCAGACTGCGTCGTCGATCGCCCAATCCGGGGGATACCCTTCCTGGGCAAACAGCCGGTCGTCGCCGACCACGTCGCCGTCCAGACGCTTCAGGCCGGTAGCCGCTACCTGATCCGCCATCGTCTCCAGATAGCGCAGCGGATCGGCGGCAGGCGGAGCAGGTTTTGGCCTCTCTGCGGGCGGGACATAGGGCAGCTCCCGCCCTGAGAGATTCGCGTCTCCGCTGCCGACGAGGGTCAGCGTCCCCTTCAGCGTCTCCGTTCCGGTGAATATGCCTTCGCCGACGACCTTGGTCTCGAAGGTCCTGTCCGCTCCAAGCAGATCGAGCGCGGCAGCCGTGGTAAACAGCTTCGCATTGCTGGCAGGTTGAAAGAACTGGCCTGCATTCAGCTCATAGACTGGCTTGCCGTCCATCTTGGTCACGGCGATGCCCCAATGCGCACGTTTTATCGCCGGATCCTTCAGCAGTTTCGCAATCTGTACCTTGAGCGGCCTCGCCCGATGCGCCTTATGGCGGGTCGTGATCCTGGTCTTGGTCCCGGCCCCAGCCGGTACGAACATCATCCCACTTAGCAAAATTACGGCACAGCGTCCCACAAACCTCGGCATCCGCGCAGTCTAGCATTTTCCCTGTAGACATAAATCGAAGCCTGAACGCCTGGCGTCGTTTTTTCTCAAGAAAAACGACCCTCGCATCGTTATCCGGTCCACGGTAACAGGAAAAATGCTCTAGCATCCCTGTTGCTCCGGCTGCGTCTAAACTGAACTATGTCCTTCGTCCGCCGCGCCCATTTCGACTGGCACACCCGCACCCGGACGCTCGCGCTCGGCCAGCACACCCTGGTCATGGGGATTCTCAACGTCACTCCCGACAGCTTCTCCGATGGCGGTCACTTCTATTCGCCCGAACACGCCCCGGAGCGCGCCCTCACACGGGCGTTCCAGATGCTCGACGAAGGCGCTCACATCCTCGATATCGGCGGCGAATCCACCCGCCCCAATGCGATTCCGCTCAGCGCCGACGAAGAGCAGGCGCGTGTCCTGCCGGTCATTGAGGCCCTTCTCGCGCAGAAACCCGAGACCATCCTCTCCATCGACACACATCATGCCTCGACGGCTGTGTGCGCGGTCGATGCCGGAGTCGAGATCGTCAACGACGTCAGCGGCCATCTCTGGGACGCCTCCATGACCAGCAACTGTGCCCAACTCGGCTGCGGCACCGTCCTGATGCATACCCGTGGACGCCCGGAAGACTGGGCCACCCAAATCCCGCTCACTTCGGACGATATCCTCCCCTTGGTCCTCGCCGGTCTAAGGGAGCGTATCGAAGCCGCTACCGCCGCCGGAATCGCGCGCAACAAGATCGTCCTCGATCCCGGCTTCGGCTTCGGCAAGCGTCTCGACGAAAATTACCCGCTGCTGGCCCACTTCGACCAGCTCCAGCAGCTCAACCTGCCGCTGCTGGCCGGAGTCTCGCGCAAGGGCTTTCTCGCCCAGGCGCTGGCGCCGCTCTACGAAGAGACCCTGCCGCCGCCGGAAGGCCGTCTCCATGCGACGACTGCCGCGAATGTAGCCGCCATTTTGAACGGGGCCCACATTGTGCGCACCCACGATGTCCTGCCTGCCGTCGAGGCGTCGGCCATCGTTGACCGCATCCTCGCCGCAGTTTAGGCGAAGGTCCGCCTGCAAGCGCACTTATCGGACGCCAATCCGCATGATCTTCCCGATACCTTTGAGCTCTGGTTCTCCTTTAAGATGGAGAAAGTTGTACTCTTGGTGTCGCAAGTGGCGATGGGCGGAGGGGAGCAGCGATGGCGATGGCGATGATGGCGTGGATCGTGGCAATCCCCATGCTCGGAGCGGCGACGGGGATGCGGACGTTTACCCCGATGGCGGTCCTCTGCTGGTTTGCCTATGCAGGGTATGTTCCGCTGGACGGGACGTGGGCGTTCTGGGTGGCCAGCTTGGCGACCGCGATTGCATTTACCGTGCTGGCGCTGGCCGAACTGGTAGGCGACAAGCTGCCGCGAACGCCGGACCGGACCTCGACTGGTCCTCTGCTGGCGAGACTGGTCTTTGGCGGATTGATCGGCGGCATCGTCGCCGCCAGCTTGAATGGATCGGGGACGGAAGGAGTCATTCTGGGCGTAGGCGGCGCGCTGGTGGGCGCGTTTGGAGGCCATCTTGTCCGTCGTGAGATTGTGGAGCGCTCGGGCGGCAAGGATTGGCCGGTCGCCGTCGCCGAGGACATGGTGACGGTAGGATTTGCGGTGCTGGCGCTGGGAATTGTGACGGGGTGAGATAGCCGGCAGTATATTTCCGGCATCTCAGATCGAGAAGGCATTCGATCGACAAGGTCTTGAGGAAGAGGACGAAGCCCCTATGTTTACGCCCGCGCTTATCAGCATTATTGTGACACTGATCGTGATCGGCCTGCTGTTGTATCTGATCGGGCTGATTCCGATGGACGGGACCATCAAGCAGATCATTCGCGTGGTCGTGATTATCGCCGTAATTATCTGGCTGCTGCAATCGTTCGGGCTACTCGGCCATGGACATCTTTTGCGGTAGCCGCGCGGCTGTTTAGCCCCAGAGGACCTTGCGTGCGGTGGCGCGCAGGGTCGATTCGCTTTGAGCGCCAATTCGGCTCCCAGCCAACTCTTCGTCCTTCCGATTGCCCTCCGACCGGGTGACCTCGCCCGCGCAGACGCGGTTGCGGCCGGTCCGCTTGGCCTCATAGAGGGCCTTGTCGGCTGCTTCCAGCAGGTCATCGATACAGAAAGCATTGCCGGGCAGGCAGGTCGCGACACCACAGCTTACCGTGGTCGTGAGTACTGCTGCCGAGTCGACCGATTCGACGGCGGGCGAACCGGCGAGCTCGACCAGCTTGCGGATGCGTTCGGCGACGATCAGCGCGGAGCGCTGCGAGGTCTGGGGCAGAAGGACGACAAACTCCTCTCCGCCGAAGCGGGCCGCGAAGTCGTCCTTGCCGCGCAGGGACTGCTGCAGCAGCGATGCGACGCGGGTCAGCACCTTGTCGCCGTAGAGATGGCCGCGAAGGTCGTTGACCGCCTTGAACCGGTCGATATCGATCACGATGGCCGAGAGCAGAGAGCTTTCGGCCATGGCCTGCTGCCATAGAGAGCTGCAATAGAGCTCGAACGAGTGCCGGTTGGCGAGGCCGGTGAGGTTGTCGCGGTTGGAGATGCGATGCAGTTCGGCGTTAACGTAGGCCAGCTCTTCGCTCTGCATCTCGTTGCGCAGCAGCATCAGGTAGACGAGCCGGAGGTGCCGCCCGAAGCTGAAGTTCGCAACCGTGGAGATGGCGATGGAGAAGCCGGTCAGCATGATCCCCATCGTCTGCTCGACCGGGGTAAGAAAATGGTCGAAGTGCAGAAAGACGAGATCGACGCCGAACAGTATCGCCGTGGTCGACAGCGCATAGAGAAACGGCAGGCGCATCACCAGGTTGGCAAACAGGATGGCGATGATCACGCCGGCCTGCGCATACGCCGAGGAGGCGGCGCTCCGGTCCATTGCGATATAGAGCTGGGAGATGCCGACGAGGACAATGATGGATGCGACACTGGTCTCCCGGTAGACCTTTCCGGGGTTCCACCGCATACTGGCGTTGACCAGCAGCGCCACCGGGGTGATGAGGCCCGCCCGCAGGAGGATCGCCCTCCACGAGTTGCCGTCGCCGATGCAGTAGTCGATGACCGCAAAGAGATCGAACAATACGATGGCGATGAGGCCCTGGTACCAGAGAAGGCTGGCGCGCTGTCCGGCGATGTGGTGCTCGAAGCGTTCTTCGAGTAGCGGCGGCAGCTTCGGCCACTTCAATTTCACGCCCGAAAGCCGCTCGATCTCCTGGGTGACCTGGTTGTGGACTGAACTGGACTCCATAAAATCGCCGTCTTTCATGCTGTGAAGCCGAGTCGGGTGCTTGCCGCAGACTCTTTCTGATTCTATTTAAGTAACTGGTTTAATTACGCTTAGAGTTACATGGCCGAGTCTGACCAGTCTGTCACAATCGGGGAGGCAAAATATTTCACCCTTCTGCAACTTTTGAGCTATGTCTTTCAGATCGCTCGTTAATGGAGGCCGCGCAGAAATATAAAACAGCTTCCCAAATACCTATATCGGTTTTATATATGAAAACATGAGGCGGTTTCAGGCTCTTCACCGTGGGGCAGATGGCAGCTCTGGTGTCGTCGTCGAAGCTAATCCGTCAGAAAATTATCGATCAGCCGGGTGCTGCCAATCCAGGCGGCCACGGCGATCAGGGTACCCGGCTCCACCCTATCGACCGGGAGCAGCGTTTGCGCATCCACCGCCGCGAGATAGTCCACTTTTACGGTATCCATCTCCTGTGTCCCCTGCTGGAGAAGACGCTCACTGCGGCGTTCGCCAGTGGCGATGCTTTGCTGGATACGCTGGAGGGCGCGGTGCAGGGCGAGGGCCTGTCTCCGCTCGACGGGGCTGAGATACCGGTTGCGGCTGCTCAGGGCGAGGCCGTCGGCGTCTCGCACGATGGGGCAGCTGATCACTTCGAGATCGAAGTGCAGGTCGCAGACCATCTGCCGCAGTACAGCAAGTTGCGCGGCGTCCTTCTGGCCGAAGTAGGCGCGGTGAGGTTGGACGATGTGGAAGAGTTTGGCGACCACGGTGGCTACGCCGGTGAAGTGGCCGGGGCGTGAAGCTCCGTCGAGGCGGTCGCCGATGCCATCGACGGTGACCGTCGTCGCTGCTCCAGGGGGGTACATCTCGGCTGCCGTCGGCGCGAAGAGAACGGCGACTCCCTCGGCGGCGAGCTGCCTGCAATCGTCGTCGAAGGTGCGGGGATACTTGGCAAGATCTTCGTTGGGGCCGAATTGCAGCGGATTGACGAAGATGGAAGCCGCTACCGCGCCGCACTCCGCCCGCGCCCGTCGCACCAGCGAGAGATGCCCTTCGTGCAGCGCGCCCATGGTCGGCACAAGACCGAGTGGAGCGTTCTCCACCCGCAGTTTGCGGCAGAGCTGCTGCATCTCACTTACTGTCTCGATAATCTTCATGGCAGCCTTCAGCCGGCCTTCTCGGTCAGGGCGGCCATGCGTTCGCGCATTTCCTTCGAGAGGTGATAGCTCTCCTCGTCGGAGGGAAACTGGCGCGTCTCGACATCGCGCTTGTAGCTGCCGAGGGCCTCGCGCATGACGCCGGAGACGTCGGCATAGCGGCGGACGAACTTTGCCGGAGGCGAGAATGTCATCGTCATCATGTCGTGCAGCACCAGGACCTGTCCGTCGCAGTCCGGTCCAGCGCCGATGCCGATGGTGGGAATGCGCAGTTCTTCTGTCACCACCTTGGCCAGCTCGCGGGGAACACCTTCGAGAACGATGGCAAAGCATCCAGCGTCTTCGAGCGCCAGCGCGTCGGCGCGGAGTTCCTGCATGGCGGCCATGGTCTTGCCCTGCACTTTGTAGCCGCCCATGCGGTGAACGCTCTGGGGCGTCAGACCGAGGTGGCCCATGACCGGGACCTGAGCGCCGACGATGCGCCGCACCAGCTCCGCGCGCTCGCGTCCGCCTTCGATCTTGACGGCTTCGGCGCCGGCCTCTTTGACGAAGCGGAGAGCGTTGCCTATGCCTTCGCTCTCGTCCACCTGGTAGCTGCCGAAGGGCATGTCGGCCACCAGAAGGGCGCGGTGGACGGCACGGCGAACGCCGCGCGTGTAGAGCAGCATCTCATCCATGGTGATGGCCAGTGTGTTCTCATGGCCCTGCATCACCATGGCCAGCGAGTCGCCGACGAGGATGACGTCGAGCCCGGCCTCATCCACCAGCCGCGCACTGGCATAGTCATACGCCGTGACCACGGTGATGGGTTGGTGCGATAGCTTTTTATCGAGGAGGGCTGGGGCGGTGACTTTGGCGGCGTTGTTGCGCTCTGCCTGTGCGTCGCCGGTGCGATCTGCGCCCGAGGCGCGAAACGTGGTCAGACTCATTGCAATCTCCAGTGCAGCTCCGCCGTGGGCTGTATCAGTTACAGCGTTGGCCGGATACCACCTGTCGCCAGTGGAACTCTGGCAGCAGGTTAAGCCTACGCGCTCAGCCGGATGGGGTGCAACTGGCGATGGAGAGGTGCGTGGGGGCAGGAAGGCAAAAGCAGATCCTCCGCTTCGCGAAGGATGACAACTGTTGAGGTCAGGAGGCGGCTGGCAATGCGGCGCGAAGGAGTCGCACCTCGTCCAGAATCCGCTCGGCCATCTCTGCCTTGCTCATTGGAGGGATTTCGACCGCTCCATCGCGCTTCAGAAAGATTCCGGCATTGTTCGTCGAATCAAATCCCAGCTCGCTCGAAGAGACGTCGTTGACCACCACGGCGTCCACGCCCTTGCGCTCCAGCTTTGCGCGCCCGTTGGCGAGGATGTCTTCGGTCTCGGCGGCGAAGCCTATGACCAGGGTTCGGTCGCCTCGTTGAGTCACCACTTCGCTGAGAATGTCCCTGGTTGGTTCCAGCTCCAGAGTGCGGCCGCCGTCGCGCTTCAGTTTCTGCACGGCAGCTTCCTTCATGGTGTAGTCGCTCACCGCTGCTGCCATGATGACAAGGGTGGCCTTGCTGAGCCGCTTCAATACTGCGGTGCGCATCTCTTCCGCCGATGTCACGCAGACGACCTCGCAGCCAGATGGAGGAGAGATGGTGGTGGGCGCTGAGATAAGGATGACTCGAGCACCGCGGTGCTGCGCGGCTTCGGCGATGGCGAAGCCCATCCGTCCGCTGGAGCGGTTGCCGATGAAGCGCACGGGGTCGATGGCTTCGCGGGTCCCTCCTGCTGTAATCAGAACGGTCTCTCCGGCAAAGTCATCTGCGGCGGCGGTGCTGGTCTTCTCATTTAACGCCGCGGTTACTGCTGCGAGAATTGCTGTGTTCTCGGCGAGGCGGCCGCCGCCCACCATGCCGCAGGCGAGATAGCCGCTGCCGGGCTCGACCATCTTTACGCCGCGAGCACGGAGGGTCTCGATGTTGGCGCGGGTTGCGGGATGGTTCCACATATTCACGTTCATGGCCGGGGCCATGATGATGGGTGCGGTCGTGGCCAGGTACATGGTCGAGAGGAAGTCATCGGCGAGGCCGTGGGCGAATTTGGCCAGCACATGCGCCGTTGCCGGAGCGACGATCAAGGCATGGGTTGTCTGCGCTTCGTTGATGTGTTCGATGCCGGACTCGTCTGTCTCCGAGCCGATACCGGCATCCTCGTTCCAGAGGCTCGTGATTACGTTGTGGCCGGTGATGGCGGCAAACGTCAGGGGACGGACGAACTCTTCGGCGGCGCGGGTCATGACGACGTGGGGATCGTAGCCAGCATCCTGCAGCAGCCGTACCAGCTCCACCGATTTATAGGCGGCGATGCCTCCGCAGACTCCTACCGTGATCTTCAGGCGTTCGGCGCACATACGTATTTACTCCAAAGAACTTTACCAAAGGCGATGGTCTCATAGTTGGGTTGGCGTTGCACTTCGGTGAAAAGTAACACGGCTGCAACGGAATGTTCACTCTCTCGTCATGTGCTGCTCTCACACTCAACCTGAGCAAAACATTAATTTTCAACTTAAGAGGCAACCTCCTGATGTCTTCGACGCCACGACGCACGTGTACCCTGGCACTTACCGCAATTCTTTCTCTTCCCTTCCTCGCTCCCATCACCTCCCCATCACTTTTTGCTCAGGTCGTTTCTGACGGCAGCACGGTCATGGGAACGGTAGCCGATCCGGGTGGCAACATGCTTGCTGCTGCGACGGTTCAGCTGAAGAGCGATTCGAGCAGCTTTACCCGCAAGGCCAATGCGGACTCCAGTGGCCACTTTTCGATCAGCGGAGTGCCGGCAGGCGTCTATATCGTCTCGGTCTCGGCTCCGGGCTTTTCGATTGCGGTGCAGCAGGGGGTTAGGGTACTGGCGGACCAGCCGAAGAGTCTCACGTTTTCGTTGAGCCTCGGTAACTTTTCACAGCAGGTGACGGTTGACGGAGGCGGCACGACCTCGATTGCGGCACAACTCGCGCCGATGGATGCGCCGCTCGATGAGCGCTCTGCCCGCACCGAGGTCAACACGACCTTCATCCGGAACTACACGGCCCCCACCGCCGATTTTGGCGAACTCGTCGCCCTGGTGCCGGGAACGGAGACGACCAACTCGAATGGCGTCGGCCTTGGCCAGAGCAATACCTCGTTCCGCGGCTTCTCCGACGGCAGCTACGATATCGACTTCGACGGCATTCCCTTCTACGACACCAACACCCCCACCCACCACTCCTGGGCGTTCTTTCCCTCGCAGTGGATCGGCGGTGTTGACTTCGACCGCAGCCCCGGCACGGCTTCCACCATCGGGCCCACGCCGTTCGGCGGCTCCATCCATTTGCTGTCCAACCAGATGCCGTCTGAGCGCAATCTTCGCGGCGGCGTCTCCTACGGATCTTTCAACACGTTCTTCTTCGACGGCAGCTTCAACTCGGGTGACTTTGGCGGGTACAGTAAAAAGTCGAACCTCTTCATCGACGTTCACCACATGTCGTCGGACGGCTATCAGACCTTCAACTACCAGACGCGTAACGCCGGGTCGCTGAAGTATCAATACAAGCTCTCGGACAAGACCGTACTGACGGGCTTCACCGGGGTGATCTGGCTCGATGCCAATTCTCCGAACCTATCCTCGACGCGTGCGCAGATCCTCGCCAATGGCGACAATTACCTGCTGCAAAAGACAGATACCACCCAGGCGAACTACTACCCGTACAACCGCTACCATGTCCCCACCGACTTCGAGTACATCGGTATCAACTCGCAGCTTGGCCACAGTTGGAGCCTCGACTTCAAGCCCTACACCTACAACTACGACAACTCGCAGTTCTACGCGAAGCAGCCCAAGGGCGGAGCACCCATCAACCCGGATGTCTGCGGCATCCCGGTTAAGAAGATCAGTCCCTGCGCGGTGGATAAATACAACAGCTATCGCAAGTTCGGCGAGACGCTCGCTGTCAGCCAGGTGTCGAGCCACGGTATCTTCCGCACCGGCCTCTGGTACGAGCGCGCTGCGACCAACCGCCACCAGTTCCCCTCGAACCCCTTCACGCGTAAGGACGACGTACTGCCGAACTTCAGTGAAAAGTTCCGGACCAACTCCTATCAGCCTTATGGCGAATATCAGTGGATGGCCACCCGCAAGCTGAGCATTACCGCGGGCCTCAAGTTTGCCTACTACACCATGGCGCTCGACCAGTACGCCGACAACGGCGGTAAGATCGGCAGCAAGAATCCCATCACGGGCAAGCCATTTACGGTCGTCAGCAACTCGGTCGACTATCACTCCTGGCTGCCGTCGCTCGATGCCAGCTACCGGCTCAAGCCCAACTGGTCGGTGTATGGACAGGGCTCCACCGGCAGCGTCGTTCCTCCCAGCAGCGTCTACGACACCGCGGGCGCGCTAGTTGGCACACCGCCCAAGCCGCAGACCTCGACGACCTACCAGACGGGTACCGTCGTGAAGCTCAAACGCGTCACCTTCGATGCGGACTTCTACCACACGCGCTTCCAGAACGGGTACTCGTCGTCGACCGACAACGATCCCAACTCGCCCCTGTTCGGCGAATCGATCCAGTACATCTCGCCCAGCTCGATTACCCTGGGCGGCGAGTTCGAGAGCAGTATCTACCTTGGCAGCGGGCTAAGCCTCTATCTGAATGCAACCCAAGGCAAGGCGACCTACGTGGGCACGCTGGGCGCTGTCTGCGTAAGCGGGACCGCAGGATGCAGCTCATCGACGCCGCAGATTACCCAGAAGGCGCCCTCCGACCTGTGGGTGGCACAGACGCCCACCGATACCGAAGCTGAGGGCCTCACGTATCAGCAGAGGGGATGGAACGTCGGCGTCTTCAACAAGCGCATCGGCTCCAAGTGGGAGGACAACGGCGCATACCATAACCAGCTCCGCGACGATCCCTACAACGTCAGCAACGCTTATATCAACTACACCATCCGGGGCCACTCGCACTTTGACCAGACCAAGATCCGGTTGACCGTCAACAACCTCATGGGTTCACACAATGTCACCAGCGTCGGCCCCGGCGGAGCGCTGGTGCCGGTGACCTTTACCTCGGGCGGCGTGGCTTATACGGATGCGTTCCTCGGATCGACGACGTCATCGCCCGGTTTTACCGGCGGCCGAAACCTAGCCGATAATCCCAATCTGCTTCCGGGGCGCAGCGTCATCCTTTCGGTGACGTTTGGATTTTCGCCGGGACACTAGAGCGCTCTGCCCTCTCCTGGGCCCATCGGTCGCTGTGCATCGCGAGCGATGGGCCCGGTTTCGCTCCGACTGACCTTCCGCCGGATACAATCGTCGAGGAATGATTGCTCACCTCCGAGGCCGACTGCTCTCGAAAGCCCCCAACCGGGCAGTCATCGACTGCGCCGGCGTGGGCTACGAGGTCACCATCTCCGTCGCCACCTTCACCAGCCTCCCTGCGGAGGGTGCAGAGGCCTCGCTGCACATCTATACCCATGTGCGCGAAGACCAGATCGCGCTCTTTGGCTTTGCGGAGACCGACGAGAAGCGGCTGTTCGAGAAGCTGCTGACGATCAGCGGGATTGGGCCTAAGCTGGCCATCACGGTGCTCAGCGGCATCGCTGCTGACCGTCTGGTGACGGCGATTCGCTCGGGCGATCATGGCACGCTGACGCGGATTCCGGGGATTGGGAAGAAGACGGCTGAGCGGGTCGTGCTCGAATTGAAGGACAAGCTGGACGATATGGCGGTGCCGGTCGCCGCCTCTTCCGGCGCTCATCATGGACCGGCGGGAGACGACGTGCTTTCGGCGCTGGTGAATCTGGGCTATCCGCGGCCGGTCGCGCAGAAGGCGATCGAGACGGCCATTGCGAAAGATGCTGCTGCGGGGCCGGACTTCGAGACGCTGTTTCGAGCTGCGATGGCTGCGATTCGGTAAAGGGCTCCACTACGTCATCTCGACCGGAGCAACGGACGGTATCTTGTCCGTTGCGGAGTGGAGAGACCCCTGTATTTTGCTCTGGCTGGTATCTCCGTAGAATGTGTTCCGCCCCTCTGCGTCGGTTGAAATACAGGGGTCTCTCCACTCCGCTGCGCTTCGGTCGAGATGACGTGCGGTTGGGGAACCGATGACGTTGTTCATTCATAGAGAAGAGTGGCCCCGGCGTCTTTTAGAACGGTCGGGGCCATCAGGTTTGCAGACGGCCCGTAAGCCGAATTTTGTTTTAGACGATCATTCCTCTACGCGACGCATTACTGCGGCGCTTTAGCAACCTACCCGCAGGTTTCAGCTCCGGCTTTCGCCGATCTCTCCGCCTGGGCGCATCGGGCCGATACGCTCTCGCCGCCTGAAGAGGAGCGGCGAAATCCCTGCCTATTTGGTCTTGCTCCGTGTGGGGTTTACCCTGCGACTCTGTTTACACAAAGCCCGGTGCGCTCTTACCGCACCCTTTCACCCTTACCTTCCCCGCTTGCGCGAGGCTGGCGGTTTGCTTTCTGTTGCACTAGCCGTCCAGAGGCCTTGAAACCTCCGTCCCGGACGTTATCCGGCACACTGCCCTGCGGAGTTCGGACTTTCCTCCCCCGTCCGACACCTTGCGGCGCGAACGGCAGCGATCATCCAGCCGCCTGCTCCCCAAGTGTATCGCAGTGGCGGCGAACTAATCGCCCTCCATAACCGTATATAAACCAGCGGGCAGGTCTCGCTTTGCTCCTGCCGGGCTGATAGTCTCAATCGAGCCCCTGGAACGGAAATCGATGGAATTTAAAGAGGCCGTCAAAATCGCGCTGCAGTCGCTGTGGGCGAACAAGCTCCGGTCGATCCTGACGCTGCTGGGCGTTGTCATCGGCGTGGCCAGCGTCATCGCCGTGGTCACGCTGGTCAACGGCGCGAATACCTATGTCACCACCAAGTTCGCAAGCTATGGGGCGGACGTCTTCACGGTTTCGAAGATGCCGCAGATCATTACCAGCTCCGAGGAGTACGAGCGCTACCAGCGCCGCAAGAATGTCCTTTACTCCGACTTTCTCTACGTCCGGGACAACTGCAAGCGCTGCGTCGGCATTGGAGCACAACAGGCGTCCACAGGAACGATCGTGCGAGGCACGCAGTCGGTCACCGATACGCAGATCCGCGGCTATACCTGGCAGATGCCTCAGTTGCAGAACCTGAACATCGAGCAGGGCCGCGGCTTCACCGAGGCAGACGAAGAGCACGCCTCTCGTGTGGCCATCATTGGATCAGACATCCAGGACCATCTCTTTGCCGGAGTCGATCCACTGGGGCAGGAGTTGCGTGTGGATGGAACGCCGTACACGATCATTGGGATTGCCGAGAAACAGGGAAGCACCTTTGGGCAGAGCCAGGACAACTGGGTAGGCGTGCCGTTGACCGCGTATCAGAAGAACTATGGCACTCAGAAGACGCTGACCATCTATGTCAAGGCGGGATCGGCGGGTCCAATATTGGAGGACGCAGCCGACGAGGTACGTGTGCTGATGCGATCGCAACGGCACGATCTGCCGGGAACGCCGGACTCTTTCGAATTGGACACAAACAATACCTTGGTTGGATTTTTCAGCACGGTTACGCAATCGTTCGGCGCAGTCGCCGGGGCCATCGCGCTAATCTCGCTGGTGGTGGGCGGCATCGTCATTATGAACATCATGCTGGTGAGCGTCACCGAGCGGACCCGCGAGATCGGAATACGGAAGGCGCTGGGTGCGCGGCCGAAGGACATCCTGATGCAGTTCCTGATCGAGTCTGGAACGATGGCGCTGGTCGGCGGGTTCTTCGGTGTGATCGGCGGCATTATTGTGGCGCAGGTTATTACGCTGGTGGCTGGATTTCCCTCGACGGTAGCGTTCTGGAGCGTGCTTGCGGGCCTGTTCATGGCGACATCGACGGGGGTCTTCTTTGGTGTGTATCCGGCGCGCAAAGCTGCGCAACTTGACCCGATTGTGGCTTTGCGGGCGGATTAGGGCTTAGGGACTAGGAAGGCAACGCTTTATGCGGATAGGCGATGTTAAAGAGACGGTCGTGATGGCGCTGGACACGCTGCGGACGAATAAGCTGCGCAGCGGCCTGACGATTCTCGGAATTGTTATCGGCGTGATGACGGTGATTATCATCTCCTCGGTGGTGAATGGCCTGAACAGCAGGGTCGAAGACCTGGTGAAGTCGCTGGGCTCGAACGTCCTGTTTGTCTTTCGCTTCCCAGTGTTTGGCCAGCGGCCAACAACGGAGATGCTGACGCGCAAGCAGTTGACCTACGACGATGCCATGGCGATGCGTACGTTGCCGCATGTCGTGGCTGTTTCGCCCGCGTTGCAGTACACCGACAACACCGCGCCGGGCAGGGCCGGTGTCACGGCGATCAAGGGCGGCGGCAAGAGTATGCAGGGAACGATTCTCGAAGGAGATACCCCAGCGCAGAAGGATGTCAGCGAACTGGACCTGCGTGAAGGCAGATTCTTCAATGAAGGCGATCAGGAACGCGCAGCCAAGGTGACGGTGCTGGGCAGCGACACTGCGGACGGGCTCTTCCCCGGCCAAAGTGCCGTCGGCAAAGAAGTGCAGGCGGCGGGAATGGTCTTCACGGTCGTGGGCGTTCTGGACAAGCAGAAGCAGGCCTTTGGCGGAGGAAAGAATCCGCAGGATAACCATGCCTATTTTCCGATCACGACGTTCCACTACATGCATCCGGAGGAGTTGGACTACTGGATCACGCTGAAGTACGACGATGCGAAGAACCGCTCGCTGGTGGAGGATGAGCTGACCGAGCTGCTGCGCCGCCGTCGGAAGGTTGCCAATGCCGCGCCCGATAACTTCGCCATCTTCGGCACCGACTCGCTGACACGGCTGTGGAACAACATTACGAGCGGCCTTTTCCTGCTGCTGGTTGCCCTGTCGAGCGTGGCCCTGCTGGTGGGCGGCGTGGGCGTGATGAACATCATGCTGGTCAGCGTGACCGAACGGACGCGTGAGATCGGCATCCGCAAGGCAATCGGAGCGACCAAGCAGACCATTCTGACGCAGTTCACGCTCGAAGCGATGACTCTGTGCGCGGTCGGCGGCATCCTCGGTCTCTGCGTCGGCAGCGCCATCGCGGTGGGTGTGTCCTTTGTGTTTCCAGCGGCGTTGTCGAGCGTGTGGATGCTCGTGGCGTTTCTGAGCTCCTGCGGGATCGGCCTGGTGTTCGGCATCTATCCGGCATGGAAGGCGGCGAACCTCAACCCGATCGAAGCGCTGCGGTACGAGTAGGGATTAGGGCATAGGAAACAGGAATTGCCTGATCCCAATACCCCAAGCCCGACACTACGGTTCGTTAGACTAACAGGATGGCCATAGCGATTGAGGCGATTACTACACTGTTGACGCTCGCCGGGCTGGCGTATCTGCTGCTGGCATTGTGGGGAACGCGGGATTTTGCGCACTACTGGATGCGGCGTGCCAAAGATACCGGCTTCGCGCCTGACGTCAGCATTCTCAAGCCGGTAAAGGGCGTTGATCCGCGCATGTACGCCGGGCTGGTGAGCCATTGTCTCCAGCAATACTCCGGCAAGTTCGAGATTTTATTTGGCGTCGGCGGTATGGACGATCCCGCGGTGGGTGAGATCGAGCGGTTGCAGGCCGAGTTTCCTGACTGTGCCATCCATGTTATCGAGTGCCGGGAGCGGCTGGGCACCTCCGGCAAGGTGAGCAATCTGGTGCAGATGCTGCGTGAGGCGCGGTACGAGCATGTGTTGATCAATGACAGCGATATCCATGTCTCGCCGTTCTATCTCGCTCGCGTGATGACGTGTTTTGCGGATGCGACCGTAGGCATGGTGACGGCCCCGTACATTGGCCGCACGGCGGAGCGCGGCAGCGGGCGGACGTTGTGGTCGCGGCTGGAGGCGCTCGGCATCTCGACAGATTTTCTGCCCGGCGTACTGACGGCACGCAAGCTCGAGCATGGCATCCGCTTCGGTCTGGGCTCGACGTTGGCCACCAGCAAGACGGTCCTCGCGAAGGTTGGAGGGCTGGAGCCGCTGACGGAGTATCTCGCCGACGACTACGAGATGGGCGCGCGCATCGCCGCCGCCGGATACCGTGTGGAGTTGTGCGCGGAGGTAGTCGAGACGACGGTCCCGACGTATCGCTTTCGCGGATTTTGCGATCATCAACTGCGCTGGGCACGCTCGACCCGCGATTCGCGCAAGCTGGGATACGTCGGGCTGGGGATTACCTTTGCCCTGCCCTGGGCGGTGATGACGTGCATTGCGAGCGGGTTTGCCCTGTGGAGTTTTTCGCTGCTCAGCGTAGTGGTACTGGCGCGGGTTGCGGTTGCGCTTTCCGTGGGCGTTGGAACGCTGCGCGATGAACAGGTGCTGCGAGACTTGTGGCTGCTGCCGCTGCGGGATTTTTTCGGACTGGGCTTCTGGGCGTGGAGCTTCGCTGGAGACACCGTAGTCTGGCGAGGTGAGCGGTTTCGACTGCGCAATGGACGGATCACGCAGGTAACTGAAGGTTAGTAAGAGTTCGGCTGATTACTGAGGATTTCCTTGCCGCCGCTCTGCGCGATGAAGTAAGCCTTTCCGGGAAGCGATGGCACGGGTTGGTCTAAATCCTGCCAGAGGAAGATGCGGCGTACTCCGAGCCACTTGTGACGCAGCGACGCATCGTCCTCGAAGATAGGCGGAGCGTCGGGGAAGAAGGAGCCGTACCAGAGGTTGGAGCTGCGGCCGTTGAGGATATGAATGTCGTTGCGGTGAAGATAGAAGCCCAGGCTGCTCCCGCTCTCATATTCCCCGTGGATGACGACGAGGTCGTCGGACTTCAGCTCCGGTGCGATGGCCATCGCCAGCTTGTACGAGGTAAGCACGGGAGAGAAGATCTGCAGACCAAGATGCGCTGCCAATAGAAAACCGAAGGCCCCGGCAGCAAGCCAGAGATTGGCGGTGTGGGGCTTGTAGTTGCGGCGGAGCAACCAGTTCAGCAGCGTTCCTCCAAAGAGCGCGATGGCGGTGATGATGAGCGGCGTGCGGAAGGCTCCCATTGCCCGGGTGTCGAGATCAAGGAAGTGGCCGAAGGAGAGCGCGTAGTCGCCGGGGTTCTGTTTCAGCAACGCGGCGAGGTCGGTATTGGGGCCGGGCGGTTGTGAGTGCAGGATAAAGAATCCTGCCGCCAGCGCAGCGGCCGAGCCGAGAACAAGAAGAACCACCGAGATGCGCTGTCCTGCGACGACCAGGCGATTGGGGACGGTGAAGGCCTCCACCTCATCGGCTTCATCCGCCAGCCATGCGGCGATCAGCAACGCGAGCGCAGGCAGCGCGGGCAGAACGTAATACTCCTGCCGCGTGGAGAAGCTGAAGAAGACCATGGGGAGCGCTGCCCAGATTCCTAGAAGCAGGCGCGTGATTTGCAACGGATCGAGTGTCTGGCGACGCAGAGATTTCAGCCACGGAACCGTGGCGACGGCCTTGAAGAGATACGCGCTCCATGGCATCAGCCATATCAGCAGCAGCCCCCAGAACAGCGCCAGCGGAACCGTATCGTAGTCGCGCGGAACGCGAAGGTTGAGATAGCGCAGCACCTGCTCGTTGACGAAGTAGAACCACAGCCAGCCATGAACATTGCCGTCGGTGGGGCCGGGAACAGACCAGTGGCCGTGGATGAAGGCGAGGTGGCCGGGATGGCCCTGGGACGGGTTCGCCAATGCGATTAATATGTGCCACGGCGCTGCGATGGCGAGGAAGATCACAAGACTTGAAACAGGGAAGAACTGGCGAATGCGAGTCAGCGTTCCACGGACTCCGCGCGTGAGCAGAAGATGCGCGAGGACGATCAGGACGGGGAAGACGATGCCGATGAGCCCCTTCGTCAGGACGTCGAGGGCGCAGCAGGCGGCGAATCCCCAGCACATCAGGCGGCCCGGCTTTTCCTGTTGCTCGGTCCGCCAATAGCAGAGCATGCCCAGAGTGAGCCAGAGACACACGGCCACATCGGGGATGGTGATGCGCGTGAAGATGAAGATGCCGAAGCTCGAGAGCAGAATCAGTGCTGCATACAATCCAGCGCGTGCGGAGTTGAAGGCGCGCCGCCCAAACACCTCCATCGCCAGTGCGAGCGCAAGTACGGTAAATGCCAGCGGCAGCCGCGCGGTTGCAGTGTGTACGCCGAAGGTTTTGAAGCTGGCGGCGATGCTCCAGTAGAGCAGCGGTGCCTTCTCGAGATAGCGGATGCCGTTCGCGTAAAGCGTGACCCAGTCGTGACGGACGAGCATCTCGCGCGCGACCTCGGAGTGGACGGAGTCGGCATCGTCGAGCAGCGGCGGAGTAAGCAAGGTAAAGCTGGCGTAAAAAAAGAACCACAGCGCAACCAGGATGAGTCGATTGCGACGGAGGAGGCTTGTAGCTGGCGCGATGTCCGTGAGCGGAGGCACGTCACCAGTGTATTTGCAGCGGCGCGAACGAGTGGTTTGTCGTAGACTCAGGCTGACTGCATGATGAATGACCTGATCCAACCTGGCGCTCGAGGAAGTGCCGCGGCACCGCCGACAGAGCTTATCTTCGGCGAATGGTATCCCGCTCTGCGCGCCGCCGAATTGCGCAAGGGCGGAAGGAAGACCGCAATGCTGCTGGGCATCCCGTTGCTGCTGGGCCGCAAGAACGATGGCAGCATCTTTGCCATGCGCGATCTGTGCCCCCATCGTGGCATTCCGCTTTCTGCGGGGTGGTTCGACGGCGAAACGGTGCAGTGCAAATATCATGGCTGGCGTTTCGAGCCGTGCAGCGGGCAGTGTGCGGAGATTCCCTCATTAACCGGGCACGACACGCTCGATGCAACCAAGATCTTTGCCAGCTCGTTTCCCTGCGTGGAGCGCGATGGATACGCGTGGGTTTACATCCCGCAGGCAGGGACAGGGCGCGTAGGCGATGCGCTGCCGCCGGTGCCTGAGGTGCCAAAGTTTTCCGAGCGATATCGCAACGCACATTTGACGGCTGACCTGCCCTGCAACGTCGATCACGGAATTATCGGGTTGATGGACCCGGCGCATGGGCCGTTCGTGCATCAAGCGTGGTGGTGGCGCAGCCGCGCCAGCATTCACGAGAAGGCCAAAAACTTTGAGCCGATTCCACAGGGCTTTCGTATGTCGGCGCATGCGCCTTCGGGCAACAGCGCGCCCTACAAATTGCTGGGGGTGTATGGGGAGCCGATCACGACGATGATCGATTTCGTGCTGCCGAACCGGCGGTACGAGACCATTCGTTGCGGAACAAAGTGGTTCTCCAGTCTCACCACGATCACTCCTGTCACCGCATCTACCTGCCGCATCGACGTCTACGCGGCGTGGAACGTCTTCTACCACGTTCCATTTGTAACTTCGATCGCTACGTTCTTCGGAGCGCGTTTTGTGCGTCAGGACCAGGAGACGATGATCCAGCAGGCCGCAGGGCTGCGCTTCAACCCGGCCTTGATGCTGATCGACGATGCGGACAAGCCGGCGAAGTGGTACTTCGCGCTGAAACAGGCGCGGCTCAAGGGAACGGGCGAGCACCCTCTCGCCGGCCCGGTTACGCTTCATTGGAGAAGCTAGCGCGTCTGCGCTCGCAACTAGCCTCGCGGATGAATGGAATAGATCGCTCCATTGACATCGTCGGTCAGCAGAAATGAGTCGGGGCCGATTTGGAAGATGCCGCAGGGACGCCCGGTCACTTTGCCCTTGATGAGAAATCCAAGCAGGAAATTTTCCGGATGCCGCGAAGCTGGGGTAAAGCGGACGACGCGGTAGCCGGTGCCGATGTGCGGCTTTCCAGCGCCGTGCAGAGCTACGAGAAAAGTATTGTTCAGGATGCGGTTGGAGCCATCGAAGAAGGCTACTCCCAGCGGGCTGGCGTGGGGGCTGAAGGTCGTATACGCGGCGGGCACCCGCGCGCAATCGAACTGCGACGGCGTTGGCCCGACCGGCGGAAATACGTGGGCGTTCCGTTCAGCGTGCGAGACGACCGGGTCTTCGTGCACCGTGCCATGCTCGAAGTAGCAGGTGGGCCAGCCGTAGTTGCTGCCGGCAGGCACGGGATGCAAGTTCGAATCAAGTTCGAAGAAGGTGTCCTCGGGCATCTGATCGCCGAGATGGTCGTCGCCCATATTCGTCGCGATGAGAGCGCCGTCGTCGATGGAAGGGACGAACGTCATATCGACAGCGTTGCGCAGGCCCTCGGCCAAAATCTGTTGGTTCTTCCCATCCGGGTCCATCACCGAGAGGGAGGCGCGAATCGGCTCCTTCTCGCGGCAGGCATTGCAACTGCTGCCGACGGTGACGTACAGCCGTGTCCTCCCATGCAGCCTGGCGAAGGCAACCGTCCGAGTCAGATGCCATCCACCGTACTTGTAGTTGAGACCGTAGTCGGGATAATGCGCAAGCACCTCCGGCGGGCCAGTGGGAGCGTTGTCGCCGGCCTTGTACTTGTAGCGAAGCAGCCGATCCGTCATTGCGGTGTAGAGCCACGATTGACCGGACGGATCGGTATAGAACGCGACGTTGTTCGGGTTGCGAAGGCCTTTGAGATACGAGGTGCGCGACGAAAAGGTGTGGGTGGCGGAGTTCCATCCGCCAAGGATGTAAATGGTGCCCTGCGTGTTGTCGGCCAGCGAGTCCATGTCGGTTGCGAAGATGCGATTGTCGGGCGACTTCGCCATAAAGCGGACGCGCCTCATGCCCTGCGCGGCGACATCGATATCGAAGTCGGCGGGCAGGGAGAGGGTCATGTTCTTGCCGCTCGCAAGGTGAAGCGTATGCGGCTTCAGCGCGATCTGTGCGCAGGTGGTGATGCTGGCAGCCAGAAAAGGTAAAAGAAGCGCGCGAAGGTTCAGCATGAGGAGATCGTAGCGGATCGAGGGGCTGTATCAAAACGATCGACCACGGATGAACGCGGATAGGCACGGATCAAAAGCAAAGAGATGTGTCGCTGCTTTAAAATCCGCGTCATCCATTTTTATCCGTGGGCGATTTAAAAGGCGCTGACGCCGGCCTCGACGACCAGTTGGTCGACGCAGATGTTCATGGCTTCGCCCAGTTGCTTGAAGTCCTCTTTCCACTCCTCGGTCCAGTAGTTCTTGTCGCTGCGGCGGAGCAGGTCGTTCCAGATGTTCTGTGCCTGCCAGAAGTTCACGTCGAACGGCATATTGCGCAGCGAGCTTGCGATGGCGACGGCGCTGTGGATTGCGCCTGCGGCAGAAGTATCGCCTGCGGTCTCGGCTTCCAGACGGATCATGGCACGCTTCATGCGCTGCCCGGCGGTATAGCCGAGCAGATGCGTATCGAGCTCGATCTGGTCGGTCTCGGCGCGGTTGAGCAGGCGGTCGATCTCGATGGGATCGTAGGCGTCCGCCTCGATCGCGCGGCGCAGGCTGGCATTGATGGCGAAGCTCGAGGCGAGCGCCAGGGCCGGAGGAGCGGCGATTCCGGACTCGGTGAGAAAGTGCAGCAGGGAGGCGTGGTCCTCGTAGATCTTGCGCAGCGAATCTTCCATCTCGGAGAGGGTGCGGTTGAGGATCGTGTTGAGGATGCGGTGCTGCTCGTCGGCAAACAGTGAGGTGAGCGAATAGGAGGTGTTGCCGAAGAAGTGATCGATCCGCCGAATGACCTCGGGAAGATTGGCGTGGCGCATGGCATTGCCGATCTCCGCTGAGAAGGTGGTGAAGGCCTCCAGTTCCGTGGGCTCGCCCGGAGCGTACGGCTTAATGGCCGCTGAGAGGTTCTGGTCGCCGAGATGAAGCACGGCGAAACAGATGTTCTCGCTCTCCTCGGTGACGCGAGAGCGCACCCGCGCACGGCCGAGCGCGACGCGGCCGCGGCCTGAGTTGAAGATCTGGTGACTATCGCGATGCACGTCGAAGCAGAAGATCTGGCCGTCCTCGGGATAGGAGCGGAAGATGGAGCTGATGGCGTAGTGCGCGCCGACCTCTTCGAGACCGATGCGCATGTTGGTGACGTAGCGGCGATAGACCTCGGCGCCGTTTCCCATCTCCGGAATGTTGCTCTTGGCTCGCTCGAGGATTTTGAGGAACCCGGTTTCGAGGGCAACGCCGGGTTCGCCGAAGAGCTTGGCGGCGAGTTGGAGAACGCGGCCTGCGTAGGCGATGATCTGCACGGTCTCGATGCCGGAGATCTCATCGAAGAACCAGCCGCAACTGGTGTACATCAGCTGGGTGTGACGCTCGAGTTCGAGCAGCTCAAGTGCATCGATGCGTTCGGCAGCGGTCAGCTCATGCGCTTCATGCTCGGAGAAAAAATTCGCAGTGGAGGAGCGCGACCGGTCGTTGATGAGGTGGATATAGGCATCGCGTGCATCCCAGAGGTCTTTGAGCAGGGGCCGCGCAAACTCTGCCGAGAGAGGAGCGACGGCATCGCGCAGGTAGTCGAGCGCCTCACGCAGCGGGGCGCGCCACTCCTGGTTCCAGCCGGGTTTGCCGCCGTTGCAGCCGCAGTTGGAACGCCAGCGCTCGACGCCGTGAGGACAGCTCCAGGAGGTGTTTTCTTCGACCTCGGCCTCCCATTGCGGCGGAAACCTTTCGAGGAACTCGCCGTAGTTGGTCAGGCAGGCTTCTTTTTCGTCCTCGATCCAGTGCATGGCGTAGGAGAGCGCCATCTCGCCATGTTTGTGGTGGTGGCCATAGCTTTCGCCGTCAGTCGCGACGTGCGAGAGCTGGGCCTCGTCGCTGTCGCCGGCGACGGGACGAAACTCTTCCACCAGTCGCCGTCCGAACCCTTCACCGCTGTTGAGGATGCCCTCGAAGGCAATGGCGCGGGAGTTGGGGCCATCGTAGAAGAAGACGGCGATACTGCGGCCTTCGTCGAGAGGGACGGTGTAGGGGTGGCGCGGATCGACGGTGGTATCGGGTGTTCCCATCCAGGCGTCCCCATTGGCAGCATCGGACTTGCGACGGACCCGGGCGCACTGGTGCGGCGCGAGGATGGTGAACTTGATGCCCTCCTGGGCCATCAGGTCGAGGACGCTGCGGTTGACGGCCGTCTCGGCCAGCCACATGCCTTCGGGCCTGCGCCCAAAGCGCTTCTCGAAGTCGGCGATGCCCCAGCGGATCTGGGTGAGCGCGTCGCGCCGGTTCGCTAGCGGCATGATGATGTGGTTGTAGACCTGGGCGATGGCTGAGCCGTGTCCGCCATAGCGGAGCGCGCTGGCTTTGTCCGCGTCGAGGATCATGCGATAGGTGCGCGGCGCGCTCTCCTCAAGCCAGCTCAGCAGCGTGGGGCCGAAGTTGAAGCTCATCCGCGCATAGTTGTTCATGATGCGGATGATCTCGTCCTGCTTGTTGGTGATGCGCGAGGCGCCGTTGGGAGCGTAGCACTCCGAGGTGATGCGGTCGTTCCAGTCGTGATACGGAGCGGCGGAGTCCTGCACCTCGATGCTCTCAAGCCACGGGTTCTCGCGCGGCGGCTGGTAGAAGTGCCCGTGGATACAGACAAAGCGAGTCGCCCCATTGGAGGAGGGTGGCTTAGGGAGGGCGCTCTGCGGGGAGGATCGGGACTTGGCCATAAGGATTGGATGACAATAAGCGAGGTTGGTATCCCGTATGCCGTGAAAAGCTGGGAAACATTGATAAAAAACTGAAAGGAATTATTTAAAAAGCCGAAAAGGTTTGCTAAAAAGACTGAGCAATATTTCTAAAGAGTCCGATTCAGGGTAGTGGCGCGAGTTTGCCCGAGGCCAGATCGCAGGCCCGCCACAGATACCAGCTCGCCACCGAAGACCACGGCTTCCAGCGCTTCCCGCGGTGATGCATGACGTCGGCCTTCGGCAAAACGGCGGGCGTTACTTTATCCGCAGGCTTGAGCCCCTGAAAGGTGAGCGCGAAGCCTTTGCGGACGCCGTAGTCGTCGACCGGAAGCACGTCGGGGCGGCCGAGGCGAAAGATCAGCAGCATCTCGACCGTCCATCGTCCAATGCCGCGGACCTGAGTGAGATGTTCGATGATGGCTTCGTCGGACATGCGGCGGATGCGGGCGAGTGTGGGCACGGTGCCGTCAATCGTCTTTGCCGCGAGATCGCGCAGGGCGAGGCTCTTGTTATGCGAGAGTCCGGCGGCGCGCAGCTGTTCGTTCGGACAATCGAGCAGATGCTGCGCGCTGGGATGCTCGATGCCGCAGACGGGTGCGAAGCCTTCGAGCAGGCGGCGATGAATGGTCGCGGCAGCCTTACCATGCAATTGCTGATAGACGATGCTCTCGACCAGCGCTTCAAAGGGAGATTGAGCGCTGGAGACGCGCAACGTAAATGGGCCGGCGCGTTCGATCAGGCGGCCCAGCTTTGGATCGGCGGCAGCGAGTTCCTTGCAGGCAAGGGCAGAGTCGTAACGAGGAGGACGCGGACTATTCAATGGACGCGGCATACGTTGACGGTATCGCAGGCGGCGCAGAAAGTCTTTGGACGTCTTCAATAGTCTTTGCGAACTCGGACTTATTTGGTTCGCATTTACAAGAGCAATACCTTTCCGGCAGGGTAGATATTGTGGTTCGCTGTGGCAATACAACAGCGATGCACGAGATGTTGTGCAGGCGCTCTGTCATCGGTATTTATGTCACATTTCGATAATCGGATTTTGCATGTAAAAAAAACGGGTGACAGTGCCGGAGATGGTTCCAAGAAGTGTTTTCACGCTGCTATACTCGGTTTTCTTAACGAAAGTATTTTTTTTGGGGCTCAATCTGTCGCGGACCCCCCAGCCGCCGACCGGGTTGGACCATCGGCAAAAAGCAGATTTGCAATAGCAGGCAGCAGCGAAGGAAGCGAAGGCAATTTCTCGACCTTAAACAGGTCAGGTAAAGCAAAGGAAGCAGGAACGCACTCATGGCGCAAGTTTTTGACCGCAGTTCGAACGCGCTGGCTCGTTTGAGCCTGGTGTTGACGGGCATTATTGTCATCGCGCTCGGCGTCACTCTGAACGAGTTGCAGCGCTCCCCGTGGGTGACGCGGCAGGGTCAGCGGCCGGACCAGCCGATACCGTTCAGCCACAAGCACCACGTCGAGGGCCTCGGGTTGCAGTGCCAGTACTGTCACACGTCGGTGGAGAAGTCGAGCTATGCCGGTATTCCCCCGACCAAGACCTGTATGAACTGCCACTCCGAGATCTGGACCAACGCGCAGTTGCTCGAGCCGGTGCGGCAGAGCTGGGCGACGGGCGCTTCGATCCAGTGGATTCGTGTGCATGATCTTCCCGACTACGTCTATTTCAACCATGAAGTTCATGTGAACAAAGGCATCGGCTGCGCCAGTTGCCATGGCCGCGTCGACGAGATGCCTCTGATGTATCAGCAAAACACGTTGCAGATGGAGTGGTGTCTGAACTGTCACCGCAACCCGGCCAGTAACCTGCGGCCCACCAGCGAGATCTACAACATGGCCTGGGCCGGTCCGTCGAAGGACAAGCCGGTCTGGTGTACCAGTACGGTGAAAGACGGCCCGACCTCGCAGGACGTAAGCTGCACGACGACCGATCCGAGCGGCAATGCCAATCCTGAACTGGCGATGATGCAGTTGGAGCCGACCCATCCGGCAGGCCTGTCCAGTCCGCAGACGGGGCCGAATATGCAGCCGCATATCGTGCGCGGCGGCGAAGGCCAGTCGGTGAGCAGCCCTCTCCCGCTGCAGGTCGCAATGCCGGCGAGCTATCAGAAGTTCACCAGCCAGATGGACCTGGGCAAGTATTTGACCGCGAAGTACCACATCCGCGAACCGGAACAGCTCTCGAGCTGCGAGACGTGCCACCGATGAAGACGACCGGGATCAAAACGACTGGGATTGGAACAGAGCAGACGATGGCTGAGAATAAAGCACCTGTAGGAGCACAACCCGAACTAGTCACCCAGATTGCGTCGGCGAAGCTGACGCTGGCCGAGGTCCGCGCCAAGCTGGACGGTAAGACCGGAAGACGTTTCTGGAAGAACCTCGACGAACTTGCAGAGACCCCGGCTTTTCATGAACTGATGGCCGAGGAGTTTCCGCGCCAGTCCGGCTCGACCGAGTGGGTCGATGCGGTCAGCCGCCGCGGCTTCCTCAAGGTCATGGGCGCGTCGCTGGCGCTGGCCGGGCTCGCCGGCTGCACCAAGCAGCCCGATGAGCCGATCTATCCTTACGTCAAGCAGCCCGAAGACCTCATCCTCGGCAAGCCGATGTACTTCGCCACGGCGCATCCCTTCCCGACCGGCGCGATTCCCGTTTTGATCAAATCCGACGCCTTCCGGCCCATCAAGGTGGATGGCAACCCGGAGCACCCGATGTCCGGGGGCAAGTCGGATGCGTTTACCCAGGCGACGCTGCTCGACCTCTACGATCCGGACCGCTCGCAGCATATTCTCAATCGCGGTCTGAACTCTTCCTGGGGCAGCTTCCAGCATGCCTTTTCCGGGGCGATCAAGAAGACCAATGGCGGCCAGGGCGTCTACTTCTTGAGCGCGACTATCACGTCGCCGACGTTGGCCGCGCAGTGGAAGCAAGTTCAGCAGGCTTATCCACAGGCGAAGCTGGTCCAGTGGGAGCCGGTGAACTCCGACTCCTCGCGCGCGGCATCGAAGGCCGCCTTCGGCAGCTATACCGACGCGCAGTACAAGCTCGAAAATGCCGACCTCATCCTCTCGCTCGATGCGGATTTCCTCGGCGGCATCGCCCATCCGGGCTTCCTGCCCATGGCGGCGGCCTACGCCGGGCGGCATCGCTACGAAGCCGGCAAGCCAATGAACCGGATGTACGTTGTCGAGACCATGCCGACGGTGACGGGATTTAAGGCCGAGCACAGGCTGGCGCTCAAGCCCAGCGATATCGCTGCCTTCGCCGAGGCCTTGGTGCATGGCACGGCCCCGCAGGGACTGAACTCCGATCAGCAGAAGTTCTTTACGGCGCTGCTCAACGATCTGCGCAAGAGCAGCGGCAAGTGCGTCGTGATCCCAGGCGAGCAGGCCCCCCCGGTCGTCCACGCGGCGGCGTATGCGCTCAATGCCTCGCTCGGCGCCGTCGGCAAGACGGTCGTCTACACCGAGACGGTGAATCCGATCCCGTCCGAGCAGGTCGCCGACCTCAAGGCGCTGGTGGCCGACATGAACGCGGGCAAGGTTCAGTGGCTGGTCATGCTGGACGTCAACCCGATCTATTCGGCTCCGGCAGACCTCAACTTCCTCGATGCCTTCAATAAGGTGCCGAATACGGTGCACCTCGGCAACCATGTGGATGAGACCGGAGCAATCTCGGCCTGGCACATCAACAAGTCGCACTATCTGGAGAGCTGGTCGGATACCCGGGCCTACGACGGGACCATCTCGATCATTCAGCCGATGATCGCCCCAATGTACGATGGCAGGTCGGCGCATGATGTGTTCCAGACGGTGCTCGCCGATTCGCAGTCTTCCGCCTTCGATGTCGTTCAGGCCAATGCGCGGACTTACATCAAAGGCGACTTCGCTGCAAGCTGGCGCAAGGCGCTCCACGATGGATGGGTCGAAGGCACGGCGTTTACGCCGAAGACCGGCGGCCCGGCGGGGAACGCTCTCGCATTTACGGCCGCACCGGCGACCGGCAGCGGCTACGAGATCTCGTTCAGGCCCGACCCGTCGCTCTACGACGGACGCTACGCCAACGTCGGCTGGCTGCAGGAGCTTCCCAAGCAGGTCACCAACCTGAGCTGGGACAACGCGGCGCTGATGAGCATGGGTACGATGGCCGCTCTCAACGTCGAAGAGACCGACCTGATCGAGATGGAGCTGAACGGCCGCAAGGTGACGGCTCCTGTGCTGATGGCCCCCGGCCACCCCGATGGGGCGATCACGATTCACCTCGGATTTGGCCGCCGTGCCGAAGCCGGCCGCGTCGGAGCGGGCGTCGGCTTCGATGCCTATCGGCTTCGCACCGCGGACGCCCCCTACTCTCAGGGTGGCGGAACGGCGAAGAAGTCGGGCAGCGGCTACGATCTCTGCGTCACCAAGGTCCACAACATCGAGCATCGCGGCGGCTTCGCGCAGCACGATCTCGACAAAAAGCTCTTCGATGTGGACGGCACGTATTCGCTGGCCGGCCACGAAGCAATGGAGCGCTCTATCATCCGCTACGCGACCGTCGCCGAGGTGGAGAAGAACCCGAACTTCGCCCACGACGAGATGGGCAGGGACTCGAGCGGCACGCTGATCGGCAAGGTTGGCTATGCGCCGCAGGGCGAGAAGCCGGGCAAGGACGAGACCTTCTTTCCCGAGAACTGGCACTACGACAAGAAGGACCCGTCAACGCTCAAGGTGCAGAACGCCTGGGGCATGGCGATCGACCTCAATAGCTGCATCGGTTGCAACGCCTGCATCGTCAGTTGCTATGCGGAGAACAACATCCCCGTGGTGGGCCGCGAGCAGGTCAAGATCGGCCGCAACATGCAGTGGATTCGCATCGATACCTACTTTGAGGGCGACCTGCACGCTCCCAAAGCGCACTTCCAGCCCATGGCCTGCCAGCACTGCGAGAACGCGGGCTGCGAACAGGTCTGCCCGGTGGGAGCGACGGTGCATACGCCCGAAGGCCTCAATACGATGGTCTACAACCGCTGCGTCGGCACCCGCTACTGCTCGAACAACTGCGCCTACAAGGTGCGCCGGTTCAACTTCCTGCTCTACTCCGACTACGACACCGAGAGCCTTAAGTTCATGCGCAATCCTGATGTCACTGTTCGTTCGCGTGGCGTTATGGAAAAGTGCAGCTACTGCATCCAGCGAATCGAGGCGGCCAAGATCCAGGCCGACATTGAAAATCGCGTAATCGCCGACGGCGACATTGTCACCGCCTGCCAGCAGGCATGCCCGACCGATGCCATCGTCTTCGGCAATATCAACGACAAGGCCAGCAAGGTAGCCAAGCGCAAGGCTGAAGAGCGCGATTACCAGGTCCTTGCAGACCTCAACTATCGTCCGCGCACAACGTATACCGCTGGCGTCATCAACCCGAATCCGGAGCTTGCATAAGATGGCAACCAAAGGACCAATCTACGATCCGGCAGGGGACCCAGTCGTTGACCCGATGATCGACCCGCGCACCGGCGAGTACGCGGTCATCGCGCCGGGCCACAACTTCAAGTCGGTCACGCAGAAGATCTCCGAGATCGTTCTGACCTCGAACACGCCGCTGGGCTGGTTCTTCGGCCTGATGGTCGCGGGCGGCATCGCAACCGGCGTCGTCATTGGCATCACCTGGCTCTTCCTGAAGGGCGTCGGCATCTGGGGCGTCACCATCCCCGGGGCCTGGGGCTTCGCCATCATCAACTTCGTCTGGTGGATCGGTATCGGCCACGCCGGTACGCTGATCTCGGCGATCCTTCTGCTGTTCAAGCAGACCTGGCGCAACTCGATCAACCGCTTCGCCGAGGCGATGACGATCTTCGCGGTCTGCTGCGCCGGCATCTTCCCGCTGATCCACGTGGGCCGTCCGTGGCTGGCGTACTGGCTCTTCCCCTATCCCAACACGATGAACGTCTGGCCGCAGTTCCGTTCGCCTCTGGCCTGGGACGTCTTCGCGGTTTCGACCTACGCGACGATCTCTATCGTCTTCTGGTACGTCGGCATGATCCCCGACTTCGGCACACTGCGCGACCGGGCTCAGATGCCCTTCGCGAAGTACATGTACGGCATGGCGGCGCTGGGCTGGCGCGGTTCGACTCGCCACTGGATCCGCTATGAGTCGGCATCGCTGCTGCTCGCGGGCCTTTCGACGCCGCTGGTGCTCTCGGTACACACCGTCATCAGCTTCGACTTCGCGGTGGCGGCCCTGGCCGGTTGGCATACGACCATCTTTCCGCCCTACTTCGTCGCGGGCGCCATCTACTCGGGCTTCGCCATGGTCATTACCCTGGCCATCCCGATTCGCAAGTTCTATCACCTCGAAGACTTGGTCACGCTGCGCCATCTCGACTGCATGGCGAAGGTCATGCTGGGGACCGGTGGCATCGTCGCCTACGGCTATGGCATGGAGGTCTTCATGTCGTGGTACTCGGCCAGCCACTGGGAGTTCTTCATGATGTGGAACCGCATGTTCGGGCCGATGGGCTGGGCATACTGGATTCTCATCCTGACCAACATCGCCATCCCGCTGACGACACTGTGGTCGCGCAAGCTGCGGGTGAATGTGACGTATCTCTTCATCCTGTCCTTCGTCGTCAATATCGGAATGTGGTTCGAGCGTTTCGTCATCGTCGTCACCAGCCTCTATCGCGAATATCTCCCGTCGAGCTGGGGCACGTACAAGGCGACCTTCTGGGACTACATCATCTTCATCGGGACCTGGGGACTGTTCACCTTCCTCTTCCTTGGCTTTGTCCGTTTCCTGCCGATGATCCCGATGTCCGAGATCCGGGCGATGCTTCCGCAAAGCAAGATACGGCGCGACGGAGCTGATGCCGAGACTGTAGTGGAGGAGTCACTCTAATGCCGCCCAGAGAAGGAATTTACGGTCTGTTGGCCGAGTTCAATACGCCGAGCGAGCTGGTCCATGCGACCGAGCAGGCCCACCAGGCAGGCTACCGTCGGATGGAGTGCTACACGCCTTATCCCGTCGAGGAAGCAGCCGTCGCGCTGCGCTTCCACAAGACCCGCGTCCCCCTGGTCTGCCTGCTCGGCGGCATCATGGGCGTCACTACGGCGTTCCTGATGGAGACCTGGATCGCGGTCTGGGCCTATCCGCTCAATATCGCGGGCCGTCCGCTGTTCTCGTGGCCTGCGTTCATCATTCCCGCTTACGAATGGACGATCCTGTTCTCGGGCCTGTCCGCCGCGTTCGGCATGATCATGCTGAACGGAATGCCGCAGCTTTACCACCCTGTCTTCAACGCGCCCAACTTCCGCAATGGAGCGACGACAGACAAGTTCTTTCTATGCCTTGAGGCCATGGACCCGAAGTTCTCGATCACCGAGACGCGGGCCTTCCTCGAACAGTTCCCCGCGATCTCCGTGGTGGAGGTGGACCATTAATACCCGAATCACATCTCTAGGGATCAATACCCGAATCACAAGTTTCCGAACTGCGGCTCCCCGGCTGGCCCTCGCCGCCGCATCCACGCTGTTGCTGTTTGCCGGCCTCGGCTGCCGTCAGGACATGCACGACGAGCCGAAGTTCTTCCCCCAGCGGGGCACCACCTTCTACGCCGACGGACGTTCGGTGCGCCCGCAGGTGCCCAACACCGTGGCCCGCAACCAGCTCCACGCCGACACCTACTTCTACACCGGCTTCATTAATGGGAAGGAGGGCGATGGCATGCCCTTTCCAGTGACGATGAAGGTGCTCGAGCGCGGACAGGAACGCTACAACATCTATTGCACTCCCTGCCACTCGCGCGTGGGCAACGGTATGGGCATGATCGTTGACCGCGGATACACCCACGCCACCGACTATCACACGGCACGCCTCGAGACCGCGCCGCTGGGCCACTTCTTCAACGTCATGACCAACGGCTATGGCGCGATGCCGGACTATGCGGCACAGATCGCCCCGGTCGACCGCTGGGCCATCGTGGCCTATATCAAGGCGCTCCAATTGAGCCAGAAGGCGACCCAGGCGGATGTGCCTGCCGGGGCTCATGTCGAGCCTATGTCGAGCATCGCCGAAAGCCAGGGTCTGCCGGCAAACTTTGCCAGCCAGTGGGTCCTGCCTCCGACCGCAGCCGACGGCACGCTGACCGGCCAGCCTCACGTTCTTCCGCCGGCAGTGCCCGGTCCAGGAACGACTCCGGCTTCGCCTGCGACCACAGACACTCCAACCACCGCAACCAGACCACAGGCCCCCGCAAAGGCCCTGAACCCCGCAGAACAGCAGTAACCTCGGAAGCTTCCGAATGAAGGCTTGAAACGCATGTCATCTGGACACGAACAAACCGGAAACGAACATTACGGAGAAGCCGGCGGGCACCGCGCCCTCGCTCATCATCACGGCCCGCGTCCGCTTCCCGCATCGTTTGCCACGCCGGAGATCGTCACCGCGTGGCGCACCCGCCTGCTGGTCGTCGCCGTCGCCGCCACGCTGGTCTCCGTGCTCTTCGCCTTCACCCATGAAGGACGGAACCACCTGCTGCGCGCCTACCTGATGGCCTTCATGACCTGCTTCGGCTTCGCCGGCGGCGGCCTCGTCGTGCTGATGCTGCAGCATGTGACCGGCGGCAAGTGGGGACTGATCCTGCGCCGCCCTCTCGAAGCCATGAGCCGGACGATGTGGCTGGTCGCGCTGATGTTCATTCCCATCGCCATTTTCATGAAGCACCTGTACCAGTGGGCGGCCTATCCCAACCCCGCCGCCGTGGCCAACGCCCTTTCGCACCACTGGGTCACGCTCGAACAGGCGATGACCATCAACGACAAACACGCCATGCTGAACCCGGTCAGCGTGATCGTCCAGACCATCATCATCTTCGGTGTCCTTCTGCTGCTCACCTACTTCATCAATAAATGGTCGCTCCAGTGCGATGCCGACCCGATGCGCGGCACCCAGGCGAGCTTCGACCGCTGGCGCACCAAGTATGAGAACCTCTGCGGCATCGGCATCTTCATCTATGTCGTCCTGCTGACCTGCGGCTCGATCGACTGGATCAAGTCGCTCGATGTCACCTGGTACTCCTCGATCTACGGTCTTCAGTTCCTCGTCGGTCAGGGCTATGCTGTTCTCGCCCTCGGGGTGCTGACGGTCATCCTGCTCTCGAAGGTTGAGCCGATCAAGACCCTGCTGCGCATGACCGAGCAGCACGACCTGGGCAAGCTCATGCTCGCCTTCGTCATGCTGAACATCTACCTCTGCTTCGCCGAGTTCCTCATCATCTGGTCCGGCAATATCCCCGATGAGATCCCCTGGTATCTGCATCGCATCTACGGCGGCTGGTGGACCATCTGCACGCTCGACTTCGTCGCCCACTGGCTGATCCCTTTCTGCCTGCTGCTGTCGCGCGACCTCAAGCGCAACAAGCGGAAGATGATCTGGCTCTGCGGCTGGATGATCTTCGCACGCCTCGTCGATATGTTCTGGCTGATCGAGCCGAACTTCGCTGACGCCGCGGGCAATCTCCACATCCACAACAACATCGGGATTCTGGCTTACATCACGGTGCCGGTCGCGGTCCTCGCGGTCTGGGGAGCTTATTACCTGACGGAGCTGAAGGCCCGTCCCATCATGAACCTGAACGATCCCCATCTGGAAGAGCTGTTGGAGCCCGAACATGCCCACTAACGAACACGATCTGAAGCAACCCGGAGAGCCGGACCAGAAGGGGCGCAGCTCCGAGTCACCCGGCTACGAGACGACCGACGTCAATGTCAACGGCGTCATCGTCTTCCTCGCCGGCCTCGGCGGCTTCCTCGTCGTCTTCTTTGTCTTTTGCTTCGTCATGGGCAAGGTGATCAACAGCGCGATTCAGACGGCCGACGGCCCCACCACCAAGTGGAACCACACCTCGGACTTCGCCGGCGCTGCCCTGACCGGCGGCAAGCGACAGGACCTCGCCAACGATCCGGAGATGATGCAGAAGCAGCTTCAGCAGTTGACGGCGACCTTTCCCACGCCCCGGCTCGATACCGACGATGGAGAGCAGTCCACCGCCGACCTCCACGCGCGCGAGGACCTGCTGCTCGACTATTACAGCGTCTCCCCCGGCGAGGGCGGCAACATTCGCATTCCCATCACCCGTGCCATGGAGCTGATCGTCCAGCGCGGACTTCCGGTCAATACAACGACGGCGGTGAAGGAGCCGCTCATGGCGGGCGACGAAAAACCAGAGATCCTGGCGCCGCTCACCACCGGCTTCGCCCGCACCGGCTATGAGCTTGACACCATTGAAGCCCGCGCCGAAAAGATGAGCTATAGCAGGGCAAAGAGCGAAGCCGAAGGTGAGCACCCGCACTAACGAAATTTGAAACAGGCATAGCATAGAAATAGACACCAGAGAAGAAATCGAAGACGACATGATGGACAGGCGAACAATACGAGGCGGTTGGCAGGCGGCGGTTCTTGGCTGCATCCTGCTCCTCTGTGCGCCCCTCTTCGGCCAGGTCTCCGGTTACGGCGACAAGCAGGAGGGCCAGAATGTCGGCGACGAGCTGCCCCAGGTGCTACATAAGGTCGGTATCGCCCAGCATCTCAACCAGCCGCTGCCGCTCGATGCCCAGTTCGTCGACGATACGGGCAAGACGGTCAGGCTCGGCGACTACTTCGGCAAAAAACCGGCCATCCTTGCGCTGGTCTATTACGACTGCCCGATGCTCTGCTCGGAAACGCTCGACGGTCTCACCAGCGCGCTGATGATGGTGCATCTCACCCCCGGCAAAGACTTCAACATCGTTGTTATCAGCTTCGATCCCAGCGAGACGCCTCAGACCGCGGCGAAGAAGAAGGCCCTCTACGTCAAGCGCTATGGCCATCCGGAGACTGCCAATGGCTGGCACTTCCTCACCGGAGAGCGCCCTGCCATCGACGAAGTGACCAAGGCGGTTGGCTTCGGCTACGTTCGCGTCCCGGGGCCGGACGGCAAGCTCACGCAGTTCGCTCACGCCAGCTCGATCCAGATCGTCACTACGGACGGCAAGCTGGCCCAGTATTATCTGGGCGTCGAATACTCGCCCAAGGACATTCTCCTGGGGCTGGTTGAGGCCTCCGGCAACAAAATTGGTACGCCGGTCGCAAACATCCTGACCTACTGCTATCACTATGACCCGGAACGGAACAAGCATTCGCTCATCGTCGCCCGCGTGGTGCAGTTGGGCGGCATGGTCACCGTGGCATGGCTGGGTGGTTTCATGTTCCTGATGTTCCGCAGGGACCTGCGGATTTCGCGCGACCACGACCTGACTAAGAAAGAGAATGGATAAAGGGTAACGATGCATATCAGTCCAGTCCTGTGGCAATTTCTGGTGAAGTGGCTCAACGCTTCCGCGCTCTTTCCGCGCGAGGCGTCGACCATTGCGCCCTACGCCGACGCGCTCTACTTCTTCCTGCTGTTCGTTACCATAGTCGGCCTTATTCTTGTCGGCTCCCTCATCTTTGGCTTCGCCATCCGTTACCGCAAGGAAAAGCATCCCGTGGCGACTCAGGTCGAAGGGTCCACCCTGCTCGAAGCGACGTGGACCATCATCCCGCTGGCGCTGTTCCTCATCTGCTTCGTGTGGGGAGCGCTGCTCTACTTCCGCATCTACAATCCTCCGACTAACTCCATGAACATCTACGTCGTCGGCAAGCAGTGGATGTGGAAGGCGGAGCATGAGGGCGGACAGCACGAGATCAACGCCCTGCACGTCCCCGTCGGCCGTCCCGTCCAGTTGACGATGATCTCGCAGGACGTCTTCCACAGCTTCTCCGTCCCTGACTTCCGTATCAAGCGCGAGGTCATTCCCGGCCGCTACTCGACGGTATGGTTTCAGGCCACCACCCCTGGCAGTTATCACATCTTCTGCACCCAGTACTGCGGCACCAACCACTCGCAGATGATCGGCCAGGTTACCGCGATGACGCCCGAGGACTATCAGAAGTGGCTGCAGTCCTCCACCAGCGGCATGTCGCTGGCGCAGAACGGAGAGCGGCTCTTCGCGAGCATGGGTTGCAATGCCTGCCATACCGGCGTCGCCGGCAATCGCGCGCCCAACCTCGCCGGGCTCTACGGCTCCAAGGTCGAGCTGTCCGACGGTTCGCAGGTGCTGGTGAACGATGCCTATCTGCGCGACTCCATTCTCAACCCTTCTCAACAGATCGCCGCGGGCTACGCCCCGATCATGCCGACCTTTCAGGGGCAGATCAGCGAAGACGGCCTGATCGATCTCGTGGAATACATTAAACAACTCGACACCAACTACAGGATCCAGCAGATGCATGTCACGTCCCAGACCGACGAAACAACGCCAGCGGCGGTGAAACCATGAGCGCCACCAGTTCGACGATCGTCAATCTCCCCGACCAGAGGACAGCACGCCTGCCGAAGCGTAACTACCTCAATAACGAGAATGGCCTGCTAAGCTGGCTGCTGACCGGCGACCACAAGCGCATCGCGATCATGTATTTGATCTCGATCACCTTTTTCTTCTTCATCGGGGGCGCCTTCGCCGGCCTCATCCGTCTGGAGCTTCTGACCCCGCAGCCCGACCTCGTCGCCTCGGACACGTACAACAAGTTCTTCTCCATGCACGGCATCATCATGGTCTTCCTCTTTCTGGTGCCCTCGGTGCCGGCGACGCTGGGGAACTTTCTGATGCCGCTCATGATCGGGGCCAAGGACCTTGCCTTCCCCAAGGTCAACCTCCTGAGCTGGTATCTCTACTGGATCGGCGGCCTCTTCACCCTCGCCGCCCTCGTCCTCGGCGGCGTCGATACCGGCTGGACCTTCACCACCCCGCTCTCCACCCATTACCTGAACACGCACGTTGTTACGGCGGCGCTCGGCATCTTCATCATCGGGTTCTCGTCGATCTTCACCGGCCTGAACTTCATCGTCACCATCCACCGCATGCGCGCACCGGGGATGACCTGGTTCCGCCTGCCGCTCTTCGTCTGGTCGAACTATGCGGCCTCGCTGCTCATGGTGCTGGGCACGCCGGTCCTCGCCATCACGCTCGTCCTGGTCGCACTCGAGCGCACCGTCGGCATCGGCGTCTTCGACCCCACCAAGGGCGGCGATCCGCTTCTCTTCCAGCATCTCTTCTGGTTCTACTCGCACCCTGCCGTTTACATCATGATTCTGCCCGGCATGGGCGTCATCTCAGAGGTCATCAGCACCTTCAGCCGCAAGCGGGTCTTCGGATACACTGCCGTCGCCTTCTCGTCGGTGGCCATCGCGCTCTTCGGCTTCTTCGTCTGGGCACACCACATGTTCATCATGGGCGTCTCCAACTACTCGGCGCTGGTCTTCTCGCTGCTGACCATGCTGGTGGCCGTCCCTTCCGCCATCAAGATCTTCAACTGGGCTTTCACCCTGCAGAAGGGCTCGATCACCTTCGAGACCCCGATGCTCTACGCCTTCGGCTTCATGGGTCTGTTCACCATCGGCGGCATGACCGGCGTCTTTCTCGGCGCGCTGGGCATGGACATCCACCTCACCGAGACCTACTTCATCGTGGCCCACTTCCACTTCGTCATGGTCGGAGGAATGCTTATGGCCTTCCTCTCCGGCGTCCACTTCTGGTGGCCGAAGATGACCGGCCGCATGTACCCCGAGTCGCTCTCGAAGCTCGCTGCGGTCACGACCTTCATCGGCTTCAACCTCACCTTCCTTCCCCAGTTCATCCTCGGATATCTGGGAATGCCGCGCCGCTATCACGCCTATCCGCCGGAGTTTCAGGTGCTCAACGTCCTGTCCACCGCGGGCGCGACCGTGCTCGGCATCGGCTACATGCTTCCCATGCTCTATCTCGGCTGGTCGCTGAAGTACGGCGCCATCGCCGGAAACAACCCCTGGCAGGCAACCGGTCTTGAATGGCAGATCCAGTCGCCGCCGCTGACTGAAAACTTTATCGAAGTTCCGGTCGTCGATCATGAGGCCTATGACTACGAGTGGCTCGCCCACAAGACGGAACAAGAGGTGACGACCGTTGGATAATGTGATCGTAGCGACGCATCCCCACACCCACGAGACGGCCCAGCCGCAGGAGCACGAGCACGTCGCTCTGCCCCAGCACCGCCATCACTTCGAGACCGAGGAGCAGCAGCGCGAGGCCGGAACCTTCGGCATGTGGCTCTTCCTGCTTACCGAAATCATGTTCTTCGGCGGTTTATTTTTCTCTTATTTGCTTTATCGCAACTGGTACTACGACGCCTTCGTCGTCGCCTCGAACCAGCTTAGCGTGCCGCTCGGTGGAACCAACACCGCAGTCCTGATCACCTCAGGCTTTTGCATGGCGCTTGCTGTATGGGCGGCCGAGGTCAGAAAGAAGGGGTTGCTGGTGATAACCCTCATTCTTACCATCCTCTTCGGCTGCGTCTTCATCGGGATAAAAGCAGACGAGTATCACGAAAAGTGGGAGATGCACCACATCCCCGGCGACCATTTCGATGTTGCGCAGTTCGTCAATCCTCACGCCTACGGCCTCAAGGAAGAGCCGCTTCCGCCTGATCAGGCGGCGCACACCCAGATCTTCTTCTCGCTTTACTTTCTGATGACCGGGTTGCACGCCCTGCACATGATGATCGGCCTGGTCATCCTCTTCTGGCTGCTCTGGCGGGCCAATCGAGGGGATTTCACCTCAGGGTATGTCGCGCCGATAGAAAACTTCGCTTTATATTGGCACTTCGTCGATATTGTCTGGTTGTTTTTATTCCCGCTGCTTTATCTCATTAACCGACACCCGGTCTAATGTTGACGTTCCGCGGCTACCGATTTTGACCTGGCAGGAGATAAGTAATGACTGAGCAGCATGACGCATCCAATGTAACCAATCCGGAGCACGCCGCACATCACATCGTGACGCCCGTCACGTACACGATCGTGTTTGTAACACTGCTCATCTTCACTGGCCTCACGGTGATTGCGGCCTATGTTGACATGGGCATCTTCAATCCGGTGGTGGCGCTGGCCATCGCCAGCATCAAGGCCGTCATCGTCATCCTGTTCTTCATGCATGTCAAATATCAGTCGAGGCTCATTAAGATGACAGTCGCTGCCGGGTTCTTCACCTTCGCCGCGCTCATCACGATGACCCTCAGCGACTACATCAGCCGCGCCTGGGGCCTCTGGTAAAGAAAGTATTCAAGCAAAGCGTTTTTTCAGATCTTGCTGCAACTACACGTTCGCTTTGATCAGATGCGGCCTTCGGGCCGCATTTTTTGTTGCCATCAATTACCTTCGCAGGCTCCGTCTACACTCCACATATATGGCATCCAGTCCCTCTGCGCTTCGCGAAGAACTCCAGGCACTGGCAACCGATCCCCGAGTCACAGTAAGACGTGAGGGGCATCCAGACCCAAAGTGCAAGTGTGTCGTCTACTGGATGCAGCGTGCACAACGCGGCATCGACAATCACGCCGTAGATATCGCAGCGCAGGCGGCAAACCTGCTTGGGCTGCCGCTGGTGGTCTACTTTGCCGCCATCGCGAACTTTCCTCACGCCAACCTGCGTCACTACGCCTTTCTCAATCAAGGTCTGCCCGATATCGAAGCAGACCTCGCCTCGCGCAATATCGCCTTCGTTATGCGCCGCGCTCCGCACGAATCCCACGAGCAATTCCTCGCGGATGCCGCCGCCGCTCTCCTCATCGGCGATGAAAACCCGATGCGCGAGCCGGAGCGCTGGCGTAAACACCTCGCCGCTCACATCGGCATCCCTTTCTGGACCGTCGATAGCGATGTCATCGTTCCATCAAAGCTCATCGAAAAAGCGCAGTACGGGGCCTACACGCTTCGCCCCCGCCTCAACCGGCTCCTGCCTGACTTCCTTCGCCCCTGCGAAAACATCCACGCGCAACATACGTGGAAGCGCCCACGAAACTTTTACGCCGACTCCGTTCATGAGGACATCACCCTGGGCTGGAAACATTTCGATCGCACCGTCCTCCCAGTCGATGAGTGGCCAGGTGGCACCCACGCCGCGCTCAAACGCCTCAAACTCTTCACTGCCCGTATGCTCGAGAACTACGAAGCCCAGCGCAATCATCCGGAGACGGACGGCACCTCCTGCCTCTCGCCTTATCTCCACTTCGGCCACATCGGCCCACTCACCATCGCGCTGGCGGTCAATGCCGCGGTAAAAAAGCATCCGAACCTGGCGTTGGCCCGCGACAGCTACTTCAACGAGCTGATCACTTGGCGCGAACTGGCCATCAACTTCGTCCGCTACACGCCTGACTACGATTCACCCGACTGCGCCGAGCCATGGGCCAAGACCACCATCGCCGAGCACGCCCGCGACGAGCGCGAGTACATCTATACACTCGCCCAGCTCGAAGGCGCACAAACTCACGACGATCTCTGGAACGCGGCGCAGCTCCAGATGCTTCACTACGGATGGATGCACAACCACATGCGCATGTACTGGGCGAAGAAGATTCTGGAGTGGAGCCCCGACATCCCCACTGCGATGAAGCACGCGATCTATCTCAACGACAAATATTTCCTCGATGGCCGCGACCCCAACGGCTACGCTGGCGTTGCCTGGGCCATCCTCGGCAAATTCGACCGCGCCTGGAATGAACGCCTCATCTTCGGCAAGATCCGTTACATGTCCGGCGCATCCACCGGCAGAAAGTTCAACTCGAAGCAATACATCGCGCAGAACTACAACTATCAGGAGATTGCCCCCGCGTTCCGCCTGCGATAAATTTGCGTGCATCACCACATTCAAGAGGCTTGGAGCTATGCAGAGCAGCACATGAGATCCCTCTTATCCCGTTGCGGAACCATTAGAAATTCTTCATCGCATCGAACGTTGACTTGCGCCGGACCAGCTTGCAGCATCGGGAGCAGCTATCTGTTCTCCGAAGCAATGTTATGGGCCTAAGCGCAAATCCTCATTCCGCCTTCCGGCGAAGCACGCCCTCCGCTCGCGCGCTCGAGCTTTTGTTGTTCAGCATCACCGTTCTTTCCACCGTATCGGCAACCGCGCAGTCCACGCCCCCGGCCGTACAGCCTTCCGCCTATTCGCTCCGCGCCAGAAACGCTCTCCGCGGACGCACTCTCCCGCAGCCCATCGCTGGCGCACAGGCCATCGAGTCCACTCCGAAACAGAATGCGGCTCTGCTCGCAGGCCACGTGTCTCCGATGTCCATCACAGGCCTCAATGCGATCTGGCAGCCTCTGGGGCCGAATCAGGTCGCCAGCCGCCCCTACGGCAACGTCACCGGACGCGTCACCGCCATCGCCATCGATCCGGCGGACAGCTCCGGCAATACCGTCTATCTCGGCACCACCGGAGGCGGCGTCTGGAAGTCGACTAACGCGGCGGGTCCATCCGCCGATGTCACCTTCGCGCCGCTCACGGACACGCTCCCCGTCTTCAGCGCCAACGCCGGGACCGGGGTCATTCCCTCGCTCAGTATCGGCGCGATCAGCGTCGATGACGGAGTCATTCTCGCCGGCACCGGCGACCCCAACGACGCCACCGACTCCTTCTACGGCAGCGGTATCCTCCGCTCCAACGACGGCGGCCTCACCTGGTCGATCATTCAGCAGTCGCAGGACGGCAGCAACGGCACTCACTCTTTCACCGGGCTCGCCTTCGCCGGCTTTGCCTGGAGCAGCATCTCGCCGGACACCGTGGTCGCGGCCGTCTCTCAGGCGGCGGAGGGGACTCTCGTCAACGCCCCCCTAGCGAACAGCGTCATGGGACTCTTCTACTCCACCGATGCCGGCCTCACCTGGCAGATGGCTACGGTCATCGACACCGAAGGCGGCAACCAGTACGTGCAGCGGCCCCTTCTCGGCGATGCGGGCGGCAACAACGCCGCAACCGCAGTGGTGTGGAACCCCATCCGCCAGCGGTTCTACGCCGCCATCCGCTACCACGGCTACTATGAGTCCTCCGACGGCGCGATCTGGACGCGCCTGGCCCATCAACCCGGCCTCAGCACCGCCGCCTGTCCGCCCAACGCCGGAGGCAGCGGCAGCATCTCCTGCCCCATCTTTCGCGGCGCGCTCGCCGTGCAGCCGGTCACAGGCGATACCTTCGCCCTCACCGTCGACAGCAACAATCTCGATCAGGGCTTGTGGCAGGACGTCTGCGGCCTCGTCGGCACCGCCTGCACCAGCAACCTCGTCCTGTTCGCGAAGCGGCTCCCGTCCGCTCCGCTCGAAACCGGCAACGGAAGCACCGTTATCCCGCAGGCGGACTACAACCTCGCGCTGGCCGCCATGCCCTCCGGTACGGACACCCTGCTCTTCGCCGGAACCATCGACCTCTACCGCTGCTCGCTTGCCGGTGGATGCGTCCTGCGCAACACAACCAACGCCATCGACGGATGCGCCGCGCCCGCCATGGTCGCGCCCGCGCAGCACGCCATCGCCGCTGTCGCCAATTCAACCCTTGTCTTTATAGGAAATGATGGCGGCCTCTGGCGCTCGACCGACGGCGTCAATCAACAATCCACGCCATGTTCCCCGGACGACGCAAACCACTTCCAGAACCTCAACGCTGGCCTCGGCTCGCTTGCCGAGGTCACCAGCTTCGCCCAGCACCCCACCGATCCGGCCACCCTGCTGGTCGGCCTCGGCGCAAACGGCACCGCCGCCACCTCGGTAGCCTCCCCGTCCGCGCCATCGCCATGGCCCCAGCTCGCCACCGGAGAAGGCGGCACCGTCGCCATCGACCAGAGCAACCCCCAGCGCTGGTACCTCTCCAACGGCGCAGGCGTCAGCATCCACGAATGCGGCAACGGCGCCAGTTGTACTCCTGCGGACTTCGTCGGAGCCCCAACCATCGGCCCCACCCAGACCGCCCAGGACGCTTCGCTCATCGACGCTCCATGGATTCTCGATCCAGCCTTGCCGTCCAACGTCCTCATCGGCACCTGCCGCATCTGGCGCGGCCCTGCTGCTAGCGGAGCGGCATGGTCCTCCGCCAATGCCATCAGCAAACTCCTCGGCGGGTCGCAGGACTCTTTCTGCGGCAGCACCAATCCAGTCCTCCGCTCGCTCGCCGCCGCAGGCCCGGCGAGCAGCGCCACCGCAGCGCAGAACGCAGGTTCCAAAGTCCTCTATGCGGGCATGGCAGGCACACTCGACGGCGGCGGCGCCGTCTCAGGCGGTCATCTCTTCGCCACCAACCAGGCGGATATCGCAAGCGGCAGCACCTCATGGACCGACCTCGCCCTTTCGCCCGTCACCAACGACGTCTCCTACGGAGGAAAATTCAACCCCGGCGGCTTCGACATCTCCTCGCTCGCCGCCGATTCACACGATTCCACCGGTAAGACTCTCTACGCCACCGTAATGGGTTTCCACGTCCCCCATCTTTATTGCTCTATCGATGGCGGAGCGCATTGGACCAACATCAGCAACAACCTACCGGACATCCCCGCCAATAGCGTAGTCGTCGATCCCAACGACGCCAAAACCCTCTATGTCGCACTCGATATCGGAGTCTGGGTGGCCCAGCAGGTTACGAACTGCTCCATTCCGACCTGGAGCATCTACGGCACCAGCCTGCCCAATGCGCCTGTCGTCAAGCTCACCGCCGCCCCCGCCCTGCCCACAGGCGACGGCCGCACCGGCGAGCTTCGTGCCGCCACCTACGGCCGCGGCATCTGGCAGATCCCTCTCCTCACCGCCCTCAGCCCAGCCGAACCAGCCATCGCTCTCAGCCCCGCCACCCTCAGCTTCAGCAATCAGGCAGTAGCGACCGCCAGCGCTTCCCAAAGCATCACGGTGACCAACTCCGGCAGCGCTCCGCTCACCGTGACCGGTGTCGCTATCACCGGCGACTTCGCCGAGACCGACACCTGCACCTCCGCTCCCATCGCTGTCAGCCAGACCTGCATCATCCAAATCCGCTTCCTTCCCGCCGCCACCGGCAGCCGGACCGGCCTCGTTACTGTCTCGGGAGATATCCCCGGCGGCCAGGCCACGGCGACGCTCTCCGGTACCGGCACCCCCGCATCACCTGTTATTCTCAACCCCCTTGCGCTCATCTTCCCCGCCACCAACATCAATGCCACCAGCGCCGCCGAGAACATCACCATCTCGAACACCGGAGGCACGGACACACCGCTGCAAACCCCTACCGTCAGCGGCACCGGGTTCAGAATCTCCGCCAACACCTGCACCTCCACCCTCAAGCCCGACACCGGCTGCACCGTCGCCATCACCTTCACCCCCACCGCCTCCGGAGCCCACACCGGAGCCTTCACCATCACCGACGGCGCAGGCACCCAGACTGCCTCGCTCACCGGCATCGGGACCAATCCCGCCACCGACGCTCTCTCCGCCTCTGCCCTTGCCTTCGCTACCCAGCAGCTCACCACCGTCAGCGCTGCCCAGCAGATCACCCTCACCAACTCCGGCGACGTGGCCCTCATCGGCATCTCCGCACAGATACCCGGCAGCGACTTCACCGTCGCCAACGCCTGCGGCAACTCCCTCAACCCGCACTCTACCTGTGCCATCGACGTATCGTTCCAGCCGCAGGTCATCGGCCACGTCACCGCTCAGCTCGTCATCACTGATCAGTACCGCACTCAGACCGTCGTCCTCAGCGGCACCGGCATCGCGCCCCCCGGCGTCTCGCTCTCGCCGCTCTTTAATCTCGCCTTCCCCACCACCGGCGTCGGCCAGACCTCTCCACCCCAAATCGTTACCCTCACCAACAACGGCGGCCTGCCTCTCGCTCTCGAAAGCACCACCCTCACCGGAGATTTCAGCATCCTCCCCGGCAGCGATACCTGCGGCACAACGCTCCCCGTGGCCAATGCCTGCACCCTCCAGCTCGTCTTCTCCCCGACAACGGGCGGCGCGCGCACCGGCACCCTCACCGTCACCGACAGCGCGCCTCGCTCCCCGCAGGTCCTTCCCCTCACCGGCAACGCCGTCGACTTCGCCTTCGCCCCCGACGGCGACACCACCGTCACTATCGCCAGCGGCCAGAACGCCGTCTTCCCCCTCCTCTTCACCTCGGCGAGCGCTCTGCCCACCACCTTTACCTGTGCCGGAACGCCGCTCAACGCCACCTGCAACATCACTCCTGCGATCATCGCCGTCGCCGGTTCCACCACCGTCTCCGTCACCATCCTCACCGGAACCCTCACGGCATCTCTCATTCCATTGAGTCAAAACCCATCACTGTGGCTGGCGGTACTTCTCCCCTTCGCCCTGCTGACGCTCGGCCGAGCCCGTCTTCCCCTGCCTTTAACCCGGCTCGCCTCTCTGCTTCTGCTCTGCGCTCTGATCTTCCTTCCCACCGGTTGCGGAACAGGCCGCCAGCTTCCGTCCTCCGGCTCTGCCGGCTCCTCTCCCGGCCAGACGCCCGTCACTCCCGCCGGAACCTATCCCATTGTGGTCTCGGCCACCAGCAACGGCCTCACCCGCACCATCAGCCTTACCCTCATCGTTCGATAAATACAGATTCAATCCACATCGCGCGGAAACTTCTGTACGATTCAGAACGTAGACAACACATACTCATCACAAGAGGCCAGTCATAATGCTCTATGGAAAGCATCTCTTCCGTGCCCTGATCGCAGCTTCGCTCCTCTTTCCTTCCGTCAGCCTCCTTGCGCTGACTGCCCAACCTGCCGCCCCCGCGCCGCAGGCCCATCACGAGATGCCCAAACCCACCAACCTGAAGGTGTTGCCAAAGAACATCTCCGGCAAAGACCTGATCGCGACCATGCATGGATTCACCGGAGCCCTCGGCGTGCACTGCAGCTTCTGCCACGTTGAAGACAAGGCCACCCACCATCTCAACTTCGCCTCCGACGCCAAGCCGGAGAAGAGGTCTGCCCGCGTCATGATGCGCATGACCAAAAATATCGACGGCAAATACCTCGCCCAGCTTCCCGACCATGGCGACATGCAGAAGGTAGGCTGCGGCACCTGCCACCGCGGCCACTCCACTCCCACCGAGTTTGTGCCCCCACCGGAACAGCACGGCCCCCCGGCTCCACCCGCACCGGCAGAATAGCCGTCAACGAACCACCAGACCAACCAAACCGGGTGCCCGTGTCCCGCTTCTGGGACATGGGTTTTCACCAGCCCCCACGTTTCGTAATCGGTGCAATTGGTGTTAAGCCGTCCCCGAGGGTGTACAGGCGCCCCCAACCCGCAGAGCCTCCCGCTGCGCGGAAGGATGACAACAAAAGTGGAAGATCAAGCTCTACACCAATAGGGATTCTGCCTTAAACCGCCCGCCCCGCACTCACCCCCGAAGCCCACGCCCACTGAAAGTTATACCCACCCAGCCATCCGGTCACATCCACCACCTCGCCGATGAAATAAAGCCCCGCAACCTTCCGGCTCTCCATCGTCTTCGCATCCAGCTCCGCCGTATCCACACCACCAGCCGTCACCTCAGCCTTGGCATAGCCCTCGGTTCCCACAGGCATCACCCGCCACGCATGAACCTCCCGCTCCATCGCCTCCAGAGCAGCATTCGTCCATCCCGTAGGCTCATGCAGAGCCAACCACCTCTCCGCCAGACGTCCCGGCAGCACAGCGCGCAGCGCCATTACAGCAGCACCCTCATCCCGTCGCGCATTCTTCGCCAGCAGCGGAGCGAACACCTCCACCCCCGGAGCCAGATCGACCTCCACCACCTCTCCCGCACGCCAGTAAGACGACACCTGTAGAATCGCCGGTCCACTCAGGCCGCGATGCGTCACCAGCATCTTCTCCTGAAAGCTCCCGCACCTCCGCTTCGCTCCCGCTGCCGCCACCACCTCGGCCGACAGCCCGGTCAGATCGCACCACCGCGCCGCATCCTCTCCGCCAAACACCAGCGGAACCAGCGCCGGGCGGCACTCCACCACCCGCAGCCCAAACTGCCGCGCCACGTCATATCCAAAACCTGTCGCCCCCATCTTCGGAATCGACAACCCACCCGTAGCGACCACTCCCGCCGCCGCACAGAAGCCGCCAGCCGAGGTCTCCACCACAAACTTCCCGTTCCGCTTCACCGAAGCGACCCGCGCCCCGGTCACCACGCGTACGCCCGCCTCGGCGCACTCACGCTCCAGCATGGTCACCACGTCCATCGCCGAGCGGTCGCAAAACAGTTGTCCCAGCGTCTTCTCGTGATAGCGAATCCCATGCTTCTCCACCAACGCAACGATGTCAGCGGGTGTAAACCGTGCCAGCGCCGACTTCGCAAAATGAGGATTCTCCGAAAGAAAGTTCTCCGCACGGCAATGAATGTTGGTGAAGTTGCATCGTCCCCCGCCGGAGATCAGGATCTTCTTTCCCACGCGATCGGCATGGTCGAGCAAGACTACGCGCCGCCCTCTGCGCCCGGCCTCGATGGCGCACATCAACCCCGCCGCCCCGCCGCCCAACACCACCACATCCATCTCTTGCACACGCACTCCCGCCGTCCCCTCCAGTCTCGCATCACCCGAGTACCGCTTTCAGGGAAATTCAAGAGTCTGTACAACGCAGAGCATGATTATTTCTCGATTCGACGCACTATATGTGAGAGGTTTATAGGGAATGAGAGAAGCTCGCAGAAGCGCATGGCTAAGGATTTCGAGTGGTATTGCAATGATTATGGGGACGCTTGCTGTAAGCGGTCGCCCATTGTTGATAGCAGCCACGAAAAAAATACAACCGTCCTTGTCGCAGGTTCCATTTGTAGGGTGCAAATCTGACGGCCAGCTGGGGCCATTGGACGCGCCGATGGGTAAGAGCAAAGTCGTTCCGATAGCCGCCAAACTAGCCCAGCAGTTGGCCTATTATCAAGCGGAGCAAGGGGACGGTGTTCTCGCTCCTCGCGGGTGGTATTGCTTTAACACCTATGGCTCCAATGGCTGGAACTTGTATGTCACGCCTCAGCCCATCGACGCGAAGACTCTGTTTTTGGATACCTGGCCCGGTTTTTCAGGTCCGTCTATTCAATTGAGCACCTCATACGGAGGCACGTCCGGTAGATTTGAAGTTGCCCATATCATTGCGCGAGTATTTCCTGCGCATAAAGCCTTCGTTCGGAGTGTAATAAAAGAAGGGATTATTCCCTCAAGCTCGTTCGTGTTCGGTCCATATCCGCAAGACAAACTGATCTATAAGAACAAAGAGATCGTTGAGTACCAGACTCCTCCTAACGCAGAGGGGTTGGGAACAAACTCTCATCTGCAAAAGAATGGCAGTTCGATCTGTGGTGTTGCAATTCTCGCAGGTATCTCCTCTGAGCCCAGTCTCTGGATCTTATCGACACGACTTTCCCCTAATTTGGCCGGCCTGTCAACCGCCATTATTCAGCAAGTTGAACGTGATGCCGCAGAGCCGGATCGCTGAGCCAATTTAGTATAAGCAGGCACTCGGTGTCCTCCGTCTCTGCCCATGCGACCATAGACTCATGCCGAAGCTCCCCACAGAATCGCGCCCCCTCAAAACCACAGCTCCCCGGCCCCACGGCCCGGCAGCCACTATTACGCGGCGTGCAGCAGACCGCCTCCGTGCGGGCCACCTCTGGGTCTACCGCTCCGATGTCGAATCCCTCATCCCGGCCCTCGGCGCCACTGAAATCGCCCCCGGAGCACTGGTCACCGTCACCGACAGCCGCAATATCCCGCTGGGCACGGCACTCTACAGTGCAGCCTCTCAGATCACCCTTCGCCTCATCTCCCCCGAAGCCGCTGTCACCCGCCCCGCCTACCTCGGGCAGCTCGGCGAACGTCTCAATGCAGCCCTTACCCTTCGCGAAGAACTTGCCCCCGATTCGCCAGAGAACAACGCCTCCCGCCTCCTCTTCTCCGAGGCTGACAACCTCCCCGGCATCATTGCCGACCGCTACAACGACCTCGTCATCCTCCAGCTACTCACCCAAGGCACCGCACAGGACGACGTCCGCCAGCTCCTCACCGATACGATCCGCGAACGCCTCCACCCCGCCACCATCATCGAGCGCCCTGACCCCAAGGTCCGCGAACTCGAACAACTAGCCCCACCCTCGCCCGAACCACTTCACACCAGCACCCCGGCCGCGCCAACTCTCACCACCGTCTTTACCATCAACAACCTGCGCCTGCACTACGACGCCACCTCCGGCCAGAAGACCGGGGCCTTCCTCGACCAGCGCCTCAACTACGCGGCCGTCGCGACTCATGCCAAAGGCCGCGCCCTCGATGTCTGCACCTACCAGGGAGGCTTCGCCCTGCACATGGCGCAGCGCTGCGATCAGGTCACCGGCATCGACGCCAGCCGCGCAGCCCTCGAAGTGGCCGACCGCAATCTTGAACTCAACCCCAACCTCCGCGCCAAGGTCGAATGGATCGAAGCCGACGCCTTCGAGTTCCTCCGCGACTACGAAGCTGCCGGGGAGAAGTACGACACCATCGTCCTCGACCCGCCTGCCTTCGCCAAATCCAAGCGGGCCGCCGAAGGTGCTCTTCGGGGCTACAAGGAGCTGAACCTCCGCGCCATGAAGATGCTCAATCCCGGCGGAACCCTCATCACCTGCTCCTGCTCCCACCACGTCCCGCTCGAAGAGTTCACCGCCGTCGTAGCCTCAGCCGCCTCCGACGCCGGGCGCCGCGTCCAGGTCCTCGAAACCCGAGGCGCCGCCCCCGACCACCCCGCCATCCTCACCCTGCCCGAGACCACCTACCTGAAGTGCCTCATCTGCCGAGTCGGAGACTAAGGACCAGGGACTAGGGGACAGGTTGACCAATGCCCAACCTTGACCCCGTCGCCCCGAAAGCCGACAATCGAATTCACACGTTTTTCTGAAACAGAGGTATCACCATGGTCGCCTATCTCGTTCTTCTTGCTGCTGTCTTCAGCCGCTTCCTGCCGCATATCTTCAGCACCACCGCCATCGGTTTCACTGCGGTCGGCGGAGGTTTGCTGTACTTTGGCGCGCGCCGCAGCCGCTGGCAGACCATCATCGCCGTCCTCGCTCTGATGGGCGCGGACTTCTACCTCACCGTCTTCGCCTACGGATACGCATTTCACACCAGTGCCTATCTCGTCACCTGGGCCTGGTACGCCGCCATCTGCCTGCTCGGCCACCAGATGCTCAGCGGCAAGCCATCCGCCCTCCGCGTCGCTGGAGGCGTTTTGGCTTCGGCGACATCCTTCTTTATCCTCAGCAACTTCGCTGTATGGATGGGCAGCCTCATGTATCCGCACACGGTCGCCGGTCTCAGTGCCTGCTACATCGCCGCCGTTCCGTTCTACGCCAGCGATCTCATCTCCACCGCGATCACGGCAGGCGCGCTCTTCGGCCTCCCCGCTCTGGCGACGAGCATCGCCGAGACCATGCGCGAGGCTCAGGGCAACCGCATCGCCTGAAGAAACCTCATCCGTAAAAAAGAGGCTGCGAACTTCGCAGCCTCTTTGTCTTTGGAAGAGTATCCAGCCCTCCATCCTGTCAAAAAGTGCGTTACTTCGCCGATTCATCCTCCACCGGAAACCGTGTTCCCCGCCGCTTGCCGAACAGCTTGCGGACGATATAAATCACCAGCAGCCCCGCCAGTATTCCAATCACGCCGAGCACATAGCCAATGTGCTCGTGCACGATTCCGCCCAGAGTCTTGAGGATTGCTGGGCCATAGACGATCGTAACCACCGCCTCCAGCAAAAACCGCACAAATTTGCCGGAAAATACCGCGCCAAAGTACCAAAGCGGCTTCATCTCGAACACGCCCGCCGCAAACTCGATCACCTTCACCGGCATCGGAGGAGGCATCATCGCCGGGACCATAATCGCCAGAAACTCCTGCCGCTCAAAGCGGTCGCGCAGCGCCTCATAGCGCTGCCGGTTGATTCGCTTCAGCAGGAAAAGCTCTCCGCCCGCCCGTCCAAAATAGTAGGGAACCAGGCTGCCGATGGCCGACCCGGCAGCCGCCATCACGCAGTAAATAAGGAACTTGTCATGGTTGTGGGCAACATAATCGATCACCAGAGCGTCGATCGGCACTGGAATCGAAGACGTATCGATGATGGCAAGCGCACCCAGGCCCCATACCCCCAGCGGCTTCAGCAGCAGGAGCAGCGCGGTATTCAGTTTATGAAAGAGAGAAACCGGAGAGATTTTCACGAGGAAGCCTTTATTCTACCCTCTATTGATCCCGGAAATTCTACCCCGTGGCCGGCCCAGAATGCTCTGTCTTTCCCGCCAGCAGGTCGAGCGCATGAGGCAGCAGCGGAAGCACCGCCCGCAGCGAACTCTCCGCTCCCGCCGGGCTTCCCGGCAGATTCACCACCAGCGTATCTCCGGTGATTCCACAGATGCCGCGGCTAAGCGCCGCGTATGGAGTTTGTTGCAAACCCTCGGCACGCATCCGCTCGGCCAGCCCGTCCACGATCCGCTCACACACCAGCCGGGTCGCGTCCGGCGTAACGTCCCGCGCAGCGAGGCCGGTGCCTCCGGTCGTTACGATCAACTGCGCATTGCGCGCATAGTGCCGCAACGCTGTAATGATCGCGTCAATCTCGTCCGGCAGTATCCGCAGCAGGACGCCATCGATTCCGGCAGCCTTCAGCAATTGGGCGACGGCGGGGCCGGAGACATCCGATTGCTCTCCCCTGGAGCAGCGGTCGCTGACGGTGATCACGACCGCTCTGGTTTCAGCAGAAAATCTTTTGGCAGAAGATCTCTCAGCAGGAAGTGTTGGTTTCACCCACCCAGTCTACGGCGCAGACCTCAACGAATCCAACACTTCCACCACGTTAAAGATGAGAAAATAGAAAGAACTGTGCAACCGGGGTTCAATGCCCGGGTTAATCCTGCTGACGGGCAACTTTCGACTCCCGCAGCCGTCTCAACACTTAATCGATGCCACCTGTAGAAACACCGCCCAACTCCGCGCCGCCATCTCCACCCTCCAAAGTGCGCACCGGACGTTACGGCGAACTCGACGAACACGAACTCATCCACCTCCTCGACTCTCTCGATGACGAGCGCTCGCGCGCGCGCTTTCGCGAGTCCGTCTACATCTCCCTGATCGTCTACCTCGCCCTGGCCTGGTTCCTCTTCTACGGCCCGCGTGTGCTCTTTCATCAGCCCCGCGTCATCAATCCGATGGATGTTCTCAAGGAGCGGGACAAGAACATTACTTACCTGAACACGCCGAAGGACATCGCAAAGGCCCTCGCTCACAAGCCGGTCAATACCCCGAAGCCAACGCTCGATAAGAAGGCATTGCAGCAGCTCCAATCCATGGAGAAGGCCCGTGTCCCGGCCCCGGCTCCAGCCGCGCCAACTCCGCAGCCTCCCGCACAGCAGCCCGCGCCCCAGCAGGCGAAGCAGACCCCGCCTCCGCAGCCGCTGCCTCAGCATCCCACGCAACAGGCGATCGTCGATGCTCCCAAACCCGCGCCCACGCGGCCAAACTTCGGCAACCCCAACCAGAGCGCGGGTGATGCCATCCGCAGCGCGGCACAGGCAGCGGCACAAAATCGCGGCGACGGCGGGGACCTCGGACCCGGCATCCCCGTCGCCCATCAAGGCCTCAATACCGGCGTCGACATTCTCTCCGACACGGAGGGCGTCAACTTCAACCCTTACCTCAAGCGGATCCTCTACGAGATCTACCACACGTGGCTTCCGCTGATTCCCGAGGAGGCGAGGCCGCCGCTCAACAAGCAGGGCGAGACGCTCATCCGCTTCACGATCCTTCCCGATGGACGCATCGGCGCCATGACGCTCGATGGATCGACGCATGACCAGGCCATCGACCGCGCGGCGTGGGGCTCGATCACCGGTGTCGGCCAGTTTCCGCCGCTGCCCAAGGAGTTTCACGGGCCGAACCTCGAGCTCCGCATCCACTATCTCGTCAACAAGAACCCCGAGTAGGCACGGATGCCCGCACGCACCCCAAAGCAGCTTCCAGAGCGGCCCCGGCAACACGAGCGCCGTCGTCAGCTCCGAGGCTTGCTTCTGATTGCTGCTGCTGTGCTTCTCTTCAGCCTGCTTCGCGCGCACCATGTCTTCACCCCCGGCTGGTGGCGGCTGTGGTGACGAATCCGCTCATCGTTCTCGTCGGTCCTACCGCCAGCGGGAAGACCTCGCTCGCCATGCGCCTCGCGGAAGAATTCAACGGCGAGATCGTAAGCTGCGACTCGGTCGCGGTCTACCGCGAGATGGAGATCGGCACCGCCAAACCATCGCGCGAAGAGCGTTCTCTCATTCAGCACCACATGATCGACATCGCATGGCCCGACGAATCCTGTACCGCCGGAGACTACAGCCGACAGGCCCGCGAGGCGCTCAGCGGGATTACAGAACGAGAGCATCTGCCCATCGTCGCCGGAGGCACCGGGCTCTATCTTCGCGCCCTCATCGATGGGCTCTTTCCGTCACCGCCTGTCAATCCGGACTGGCGCGAGCGTCTTCGCCAGCGTGCCAAAACTCACGGCGCTGCCTATCTCCACCGTATTCTCACTCGACTCGACACCGCCGCTGCCGCAGCGATTCATGCTAACGACGTGTCCAAGGTCATCCGTGCCATCGAGGTTTCGCTCGCAGCAAAACAGCCGCTCACCCAGCAGTGGGAAAAAGGCCGTGATGCCCTCGCCGGCTATCGCATCCTGCGGCTGGGGCTCGATCCGCCCCGTCCACTTCTCTATGACCGCATCAACCGGCGCGCTGCGGCGATGTTCGACAGCGGACTGATCGAGGAGACGGAACGCCTCATCGAGCGATACGGCCGCGACTGCCGACCTCTCACCTCTCTGGGCTACGCCGAGGCGGCGGCCGTTCTCCGCGGCGAACTCACCCGCGACCAGGCCGTCGCTCAAGCGCAGCAAGGCCACCGCAACTATGCCAAGCGCCAGGCCACATGGTTTCGCCGCGACGCCGACATTCATTGGCTCAAGGGATTTGGCAGCGACACAGACATCGCAGATCAAGCCCGCCGGTTCGTCACGCAACACTTGTGAGAGAGGTTCCGTCTCTTAATTCTGGCAGCGGACAATAAATGGAAGTAACCGCACCCGCCGAATCATGGCATGATCGATAGTCAGAGTCGTATCGAGAGTTTGGAGAGTTCATGCCAGGTTACGTTCCCAGCCAAGCCGCTTCTTCCGCAGTCCCTGACATGCACGCCGGATACAGCCGATTTCTGCTGCTGGTCGCCGGGCTTGGCGGCCTGCTCTACGGTGTAGACGTAGGCATCATCGGTGGAGCGCTGCCCTATCTCGAAGCGACCTCCGGCCTCAACGCCGGGCAACTTTCGATCATCGTGGCCGCGGTCCTGCTGGGCAGTGTCTTCTCGACCCTGTTTGCCGGAGTCCTGGCCGACTGGATGGGCCGCCGTCCTCTCATGATCCTGAGCGGCGTGGCATTTGTCCTCAGCATTCCCGTCATCGCGCTCTCGCATGGCTACGGTCCGCTCTTCTTCGGGCGTCTTCTGCAGGGCATCAGCGGCGGCTTCATCGGCATGGTCGTGCCGCTCTACCTCGCCGAGTGCCTCTCTGCTTCCAATCGCGGCAAAGGGACCGGCGTCTTTCAGTGGATGCTCACGCTGGGCATCGTCGCCGCGGCCTTCATCGGTATCTACTACAGCTATCGCGTCGAGGCGGTCGCCCGCGCATCGAGCGCCGCTGCTCTCTTCGCCTTCAAGGACCAGGCATGGCGGCGCATCTTCTGGGTCTCCCTGCCGCCGGGACTTCTCTTTGTTCTGGGCAGCTTCTTCGTCACCGAATCGCCGCGCTGGCTCTTTCGCCAGGGCCGCCACGAAGCCGCGAAGGCCGCGCTGTTGCGTTCCCGTTCGGAGGTGCAAGCCAACATCGAAATGCAGGAGATGCACGCTATCGCCGCGACCAACACGCCGTCTTCCGAAGGAAAGAAGGCGGGCGGCCCACTGCTGCAACGCAAATACGTCGTCCCTTTCCTTTTGGCCTGCGTGATTCTCTTCTGCAACACGGCGACGGGCGTCAACTCCATCATCGGATACAACACCGGAATCCTGCTGCAAAGCGGCCTCTCCGATCTCTCCGCGCACTGGGGCTACGTCATCTTCACCATCGTCAACTTCGTCATGACGATGATCGGCATGTCGTTCGTCGATAAGCTGGGGCGAAAGGTCCTCTTCATCGTCGGAACCGGCGGCATTATCGTCTCGCTCGTCAGCGTCGGCCTTCTGTTTATGAAGTCGGAGAAGGTCAGCATCGATCGCAGCAGCGCGGTTCAGGCGATGGTGCGGCCCGACCAGACGCTGTCCTTCAAATTCACTCCGGATCAGGCGCAGCAACTTCTCTCTGCCGAAGGTCAACCCCAGCAGGCAGTCGACAGCCACCGCGCTTCGCTCGTCGTGGTCTACTCCTGCGGCGACTTTACCTCGGCTACGAACTTCGTCCGTTCCGACGACGTGACCGCTCCTCTGACGATCTCTCGCAGCGATTGTCTCCCGCAGAACAAGTTCGACGCCTTCCTCAAGAACCCCTTCGCCAGCCTAGACGCCGCCCGCGCTGCGCCGCTCCGAATCGACCACGCTCTCATCGGCAGCGTCCCGGCAAAACAGCACGGCTGGCTTGTCGCTGTGTGCCTTTACCTCTTCATGGCCTTCTATGCGGTCGGCCCCGGCGTCTGCGTCTGGCTCGCGCTCACCGAGCTGATGCCGACCCGCATCCGCTCCAACGGCATGAGTATCGCGCTGGTCATCAACCAACTGGTCTCAACGATCCTCGCTGGAATCTTCCTTCCCTTTGTCAGCAAATATGGATATTCGACGATGTTCTTTGTCTTCGCCGGCTTTACCGTGATCTACATCCTGACCACCGCCATCTTTCTACCGGAGACAAAGGGAAAGACTCTGGAAGAGATCGAAGAATACTTCAAAACCAGAGGGAAGAAGGCAAGTCCGCTGCCTTCGCTTTAATCGGTGGTTCCTTGCAGACCGTCACAATTGCCGTCTCGCAACGTCTAAAACCTTCGCTATCGCCCTTGATATCGCTTCAGCACATCGGCCATGGAGACCGTTCCCTCGAGCGCCCCGCGCATCGCGCGATTGGTGATCGGCAGCAAAGGCCATCGCTTGAAGTGAGGCAGCGTGCCGGCAAGCGGGAGATCGGGAAATAACACCGGAGTTCGCTCCTTGCCCAGCTGCCCTTCAAGCGAAATATCGGGAGCGGCCTCGCCTGCCTTCGTAAATATCTTTTGCAGCTCCTCATACTTCGCTGCATACCAGAGCCCATCTCCACAATGGACGAGCACTACCGACGTGTCTTCCATGCCGCTATACTGTGCGACCGATTTCATCGCATCGGCCACTGTCTCCGAGCCCTGAAGAATCGGCACAATGACAGGCTGCATCGCATCCTCGATATGCAACTCGCTCTCTTCGCGCTGCTCTTCCATCGACGGGAGGTAGAGGCCATCCTGATGCGTCAGCATTTCAAATACCGGGACAGGCTGGAAGCTGCGCGAGATGACATACGCAATCGTGTTGGCGAGAATCACGGGGACGATGATCGAATAATTTCCGCTGACCTCCAGCACCATGAAGACCGAGGTCAAAGGGGCGCGCAAAAATGCGGCGAAGAGCACCCCCATGCCCACCAGCGCGTAGGACGCAAGCGATCCGGTGAGATGCAGTTGAGGAAAGTAGAGCTTCTCAAACGCGCCAATGGACGCCCCCAGCATGGCGCCGATAAAGAGCGTGGGAGCGAACATGCCGCCCGGCGTTCCACTCGAGAAGGACAGCGTCGTCGCAATGATCTTGAAGATCGCCAGCAGCAACAGCACCTTCCACGCAAACTGCGCGTGCATCGCCTGATCGATTGCCTCGTATCCCGCGCCCATGACCTGCGGAAGACCAAAGTATCCGATTCCGCCAACCAGTAATCCTGCCAGTCCCGGCTGCAACATCTGCGCCCACGCCGGTTGCCGGCGCAGCCGTGGTCGGAGAAAACCGAGCGCCTTCGAAAAAATTAATGCCGCGATGCCGCCGAAGACGCCGAGCACCGTATACGCCAGCAACTCGCGCGAGTTGAAGGTAACTGGCGGGATGCGGAACATCGGCTCCGATCCCCAGAACGAACGCGCCACGACGACGCTCGACACCGCCGCCAGAACGATCGACCCAAGCACCGCAGCATTCCATTGCCCGATAACCTCTTCGATAACGAACAGGATCGCCGAGATCGGCGCGTTGAAAGCCGCCGCAAGCCCCGCCGCCGCACCAATCGGTGCGAAGAGCCGCAGCCGCTCCCGCGACAGTCCCATCCGGCGGCTGATTAAAGAGGCAACGCCAGCGCCGATCTGTAGCGCCGGGTCCTCGGGCCCTAGAGAGTGCCCGCTCCCGATGGCCAGCGCCGAGAGCATGAACTTGCCGATCACCGTGCGGAACGAGATATAGCCGTTGTTAATGTAGAGGGCGGCCTTGGTCTGGTTGACGCCGCTGCCGCGCACCTGCGGGAAGACATACCGCGTCAGCACAGCGACCACAAGACCAATGACCGCCGGAATGATGAATAATCGCGGCTGGTGCGGATGGGGCGCGGAGCCAAGTAGAAGCACCTGCAGCCAGTCGATGGCCATGCGGAACGAGACCACCAGAAGGCCCGAGATAATGCCGATAAAAATCGAGAGCAACAGAAAGAGCCGCTCTTCGCGGGCAGGCGCGATCGCCGCGGCGTCAGCTGGCGAGAAGACGTGCGCCTCTTTCAATCCCGGTTCCTTCTCCATCAGATGTTCCTGTTTCATCGCTCCCTATCGCTCCGCCGCGTCTGGAGATTTTGCAAGCAGTAGAAGCAGTGCATCGTCGCCGCTGGGCGCTCCGCAAAACTGGTTGGTCTGCAACTCCGTGTCGAAGACGAGCTGCACGGCGGCATCCTGTCGCGCGAGGCTCCGCAAAAGCACGGGCCGCGTCATCGTCGCATTGGCGACTGCCCACCGCGCTTTGAGCTGCTGTAGCGAGGGCGGCAGCCCGTTTGCGGCGTCGAACCCGGCTGCGCAACCATCAAAGCGTTTCTTCGCGATGACGCCGTCGGCAAGAATGCGGGAGACCCGTTCCGCCGGCCGCAGCTTTCCGGATGGCCTCAGTTCAAGAATCCGCTTCGAGTTCGCAAGCATGGCCGCAAGGTCGCCTGAAAGATTCTCTTCCTTCTCACGCGGAGAGGACTTCGCCTCAAGCGCCCGTTCCAGCAGCGAGTGCGCCACTGCAAAATCTCCCAGGCTGTACGCCGCCCGCCCCGCACCCTCCAGCGCAAACTTGTTCTTCGGATCGTCCTGAAGCGATTTCTTGTAGTAGTTGAATCCATCAGCAGCATCGCCGGTCTGCACCAGCAGGTCCGCCAGCGTTCGATTCAGCGCAGGGTCGCTCGGCGAATTGCCTGCGGCGATCAGCAGTTCGATGCGCGCGGCGTTTGTATCGTGCTGTGCGATCAGGTAGCGGGCCAGTTCCAGCCGCACCACGCGCCGTCGTACCACGCCATCGCCCTCCCAGGTGCCATAGATCGAGGCCCTGTAGTATTTGATGGCGTTGGGTGTATCCTTCCGTTTGGCCGCCAGCCGCGCCAGTTCCAGATTTATAAAGCCATCCCCTGGCTGCGTCAGCCACAGATTCATGAAGTAGTTGGATGCCTCGTCCGTGTGTCCCGCGTCGGCCAGCGCCTGCGCGAGCAGCAGTTCGTAAGAGCGCGTTCCCGGCGCATAGGACAGCGCCGTATGAAGGGCCGCCATCGCCTGGACCGGCTTTCCGGCATCGAGCGCCACCTTGCCCCGACCGGACCACCGCACCCCCAACTCGGCCCGATGCGACGTAAATGATCGAAACAGAAACAGCGTAACCAGGAAGAGCACACCGGTCAGAAGAGTAAGCCCCAGAAAGGTCAGCGAGTCGCGAAGAAACAGCCGTCGCTTGGCCAGCGAAACTTCGGTTCTACTCATAACCCGGGGTCAATCCTTCCTCGCATCTCAACGGTGCCGTCTGCTTTAGTCTATGGCCTTTCCGGTATTCCCGGTCCATCTCCCAGCCCTTCAGAGATACTCGTGAATCACTTCAGCGGGTCCTGTTCCGAAGGGAAAAGCTCTCTCCTCAAGGCAAATCTCTTCTAATAGATCTGCAAAACGGTGCACATGCGGACGCGAAAGGGGCCGGATTCTCTTGGCAAATTACGCAAAACGATTGGAACGTAAATTGCACTCCAAGGCACGCCGCTCGTTGGCTCGGACCCCTTTTTGAAGCACGTAGCGCGCGTCACCGTTTTATAGCGCTCGCTAAGGCCCCTGTCGTTCTTGAATTCGCTGCGCAACAGGCCGCAGCATAGATCTCGATACGCACACATGCAGTTACGAGGCTCCGCACGAATTGGGTTGAAACGCCCAACTGGTTCTTTTAATTCTGCGCATGTTGCTCTGACTTAGGATTTACTGCCTTTTTGTTCAGCCCAATAGGCCTCAATCCCATGGATACGCAGTTGTCTGACCGTCCTCTTCGCAAAGAGCGTGCCGAGACCTGCGTTAAACCGGCCCCCGCGCAGCCGATAGCGGTCGCGTCAACGGTCTCGCTTGTCCCAACATGCCTATGGAGGCAGCAATGAACAAACTTATTTGCACCTTGATTACAGTTTCAGTTTTCACTGCCGGGGCCGCGTTTGGCCAGGCGAAACCTCAGCCGATCAATGACACCCAGATGGACAATGTCACCGCTGGTCAGACCGAGACGGGCGGCTCTGCCGGATCGATCGCCGCGAATAACTCCACCGTCACCGCCACCGACACCAGCAGCGTAACCCTCTCAGGCAGCGCGCTGAACGGTGCCAAGGGCGTCAACGTTGTCAGCGCCTCCGGAAGCTCCGTCGGCAACGGCGTCAACGTATATGACGGCAGCCTTACCACCGATGACAAGAACTCCGGCGCGACCGTCAATCAGGGCAACTCCGTCGACCAGTCCACCGCGACGGGAGCCGTGCTCACCGATTACAAGCGCGGTCAAAACAGCCAGTACGAAGACACCAAGTCCTCGACCGTCACCAAGAGCAGCACGAGTTCGTCGACCTTGAATGGCAGCTTCACTCACTCCGCAACGGACAGCAAAGCGTCCACAGAAAGCAACGCCGCTGCCAATAGCTCTACCGACAGCGCAACCTCCAGCAAGAGCGCCTCGGACAGCGCAAGTGCCAGCAAGAGCGCCTCGGCCACGGACATGTCTTCTGCGTCCAGCAGCTCCAATAAATCCAATGCGACCACCGATGCTTCCTCATCGACGACCGCGAACACGGCAAGCAATGTAAAGTCCGCTGCCGCAAACGACAGCGCCTCCGCGAGCAAGGGCAGCACCAGCAATTCCACCGCGAGCAACAGCGCCAGCAGTGCGGCTTCAGCGAATGCAGCCAAGAGCGCAAACTCCGCCAGCAACGTGACCTCGTCCAATACCGCGTCGAACACGGCCAACGCCACCAAGAACGGCGCCAGCCAGAGCGCTGCATCGACGTGGGACAACGGTCAGGGACCGACTGAGAACGATGGATCCAATAACTCGGCTGCGGCTAATCATCAGAACAGCTCCGCATCCACCGCAAACTCCACGGCGAACAAGGGCAATGCCGCCAACGATGCCAGCGCGTCCAACAGCGCGTCGGCGAACAATGCAGCCAAGAACGCTGCCAGTACCGATGCAAGCACGAGCAACAGCGCGAGCCAGTCGGCTTCTGCCAACAACTCGAGCTCGAACGTAGCGTCCACTGCCAACACCGCCAAGAACGCCAATGCAACCACCAACTCGACGTCCTCCAAGGCCGCGCAGGATGCAAGCTCGTCCAGCAGCAACAGCGCTTCGCAGAGTGCCTCGGCCTCCAACAGCGCCAGCAACAGCAGCAGCAACTCGGCAAAGAACTCGTCCTCGAACCACAGCACGAGTTCGTCACACAACACCACCACCAACACGGCGATTACGCTGGCGACAACCGACTCCAGCTCCAGCAACAGCAGCGCCGTCAAGAACGACCACGTCGTCAATAACGTCGAAGGCGCGGTCAGCATCGGCTCTGCCGCTGCGCAGAACATCGCCGTCGACGGTTCCAGCGTTACAGCAACCAACACTTCCAGCATCGACCTGTCCGGTTCCGCCCAGCAGAATGTTGCGGCGATCAACCTGGTCAACGCGGCTGGCAGCATGGTGGCCAACGGCGTCAACATCGCCCGCACGACCAACATGAACTCCACCCCGACCCTGAACCAGGTCAACAGCATCTCGCAGAGTCACTAAGCAGCGAAGGCCGGGCAGCGCTCACCATGGGCCTGCCCGGCCTCGCCTGTTCGCAGGCGATAAGGAGGCTTTATGCATCGCAATTTAGTGATCGCGGGTCTGGTGCTGCTGACACAAGTAGGCATCGCCCAACCCAACAGAAAACCGAAGCCGGCGCCAGTGGCCATTCCAATTCCGATGAGCGACAGCACACTCGACCACGTCACCGCCTCCGGCATCACCGCCAGTGCCACCAACGGAGTCGTGAACTTCGAGGGCTCGACGCCAACGCCGAACGGCCTGGTCTCAAGCGCAGGTTCCCTTGCCGTCCAGACCGGCGCCAACACCGGCACCTCAATCGGCACTCTCTCCATCAATGGCAACGCCCAGCAGAATCTCAGCTCGTTGATCAACATCAACGCCGTCAACTCCAAGATCAACGTCCTTCTCAATCTGAATGTCAACATCAACTCGACGGTCGGCACCATCATCCAGTCCAACCTCAACGGAAAGCACTGATGAATTCGCGCGGCCCCAACATTCGCAAAGCCCTTCGCTCTCTGCTCGCGACTGCGATCATGGGCCTTGCCTTGCCACTTGTCGCGCCTCCTTCCCCGGCCAACGCACAGGTCTCCATCAACCTGCCCGAGACGCAGGGAGCCAAGCCCATTCGCACCTTGAAAGAACTGCGCGACAAAGGCGTCGTTCGCCAGCGTTGGGACATGAGCTGCGGCGCGGCTGCGCTCAGCACCATCCTCACCTACGACTTCAGCGACAACACGCCCGAGGCCGCCATCGTCGTTTGGATACTGCATCGCGTCGACCCTGTCCGCGTCCGCGCGCGCGGCGGTTTTTCTCTGCTCGAACTGAAGCACTTCGCCCAGGCCCGCGGTTATAACGCCGAAGGCTTCAGCGGCATGTCGCTCGAAGACCTCGCCGCGCAAAAATCCTGGGTCATCGTACCCATCCACTTCAAATCCTTCGATCACTTCGTCGTCGTCAAGGGCATCGTCGGCGACCGTGTCATCCTTGCCGATCCCGGCTTTGGCAACGTCACTATGAAGACCAGCCGTTTTGTGAAGATCTGGAAGAACGGAATTGTATTTGTCATCCATCCTCCCGACCCAAGAATGCTGGCTCCAAAGAACATCTCGGCAGCATCCCGTGTAGTTCCTGACGAGACTCTCATCTCCCGCGGCATTGGAGTTGCGATCCCGGCTAACGCTCTGTACTAGGTAAGGGAGTACGTCATGTTGCAACGGATGTTGCTATTGGGCTCGATCCTCTTCCTTGGCACCGCCTCTCTTCTGGCGCAGACCACCGCCGCACCCGCTGCCAATCCTCTCGCGCAACGTCAGCAGTTGACCGGTGTGCCCCCAAGACCGCCGCTCGATCCACGCATCGAACAGGCACTGCGCGAGCGCGACGCGATCATCCGCAATCTGCTCGAACGGGTGCAGCAGTTGGAGGACCGCCTCAATAGCATCAACGCTTCATCGTCCACCTCATCGGTTGCGCCTGCTCGCGTCGCCCGCATCGCCGAGACGACCGCCGCTCCCGCCACGAGCAGAGTAGAGGCCATCGTCAACAACGCCACTTATGATGAGACGGAGCGCCGCGCCACCGAATCGCTCAACCAGGCACTCGTCGTTCGCGGCGGCCTTCTGCTGCCTCCCGGTACGCTCGAAATTGACAACACAACCTCTTACTTCAGCGCCTCCTCCGATCACGTCACCATCGACGGCTTCGCCCTTCTGCCCATCCTCGTCGTCGGCGACATCACCTCGCAGCGCGTACGCGAGGACATCCTTTTGCCTACCTTCACGACGCGGCTTGGTCTTCCCAAACGCTTTCAGATGGACTTCACCGTTCCCTACGGCTATGTGCTCAAGCGCACCGTCGATGCCCTCGGCAAAGAGACCTCGGCCAGCCAGTTCGGACTCGGCGACATTCAGGCCGGCGTCTCCCGCCAGTTGACCTTCGAGCACGGCCACATGCCCGATCTGCTCGCCAATATCCGTTTCAAGTCCGTCACCGGCGACAACTCCTACGACCTCTCCAGCAGCCAGACCAGCCTCGGCTCCGGCTTCTATGCCTTCCAGGGAAACCTGACCGCCGCAAAATCGAGCGACCCGGTCGTCTTCTTCGGCAATCTCTCCTACACCGAAAACCTGGCCGCCCGGCACACTGTTCCGTCCAACGATCCCAACAACCCCGGTGGAACCATGGTGGGCCACTTCCGCCCGGGAAGCTCCTACGGCTTCCAGTTAGGCTCCATCCTCGCGCTCAACACCGAGACCTCGATGACCCTCAGCTGGGACCAGCGCTTCACCCGCGCCACCCAGCTTGAAGGAGTCACGCTGCCGGGATCGTACCTGGTGGAAGGCACCCTCAGGCTTGGCACCTCATACCTCTACGCCCCCGGACGGACCGTCGACCTGAGCTTCGGCGTCGGCCTCACCCCCGACACGCCAAACCTGCAATTCTCGGTGGGCCTGCCGCTCAGGCTGTCTCTCTGGAAACCCAGAACGGTTCATTGAACGAGTCGTTTTTGCCAAACGGAGTCGAAGGACCTGAGGTTTGTCATCACGCCGACATCTTTTTGCTCTGTCAAGCCCCAAATCTCCTAAACCCCACAAAACAAACCGAATAAAGTTTAAAAAAATTGCAAACCAGTTCCGCCCTCTCCGATAGAATAGAAACACAGGCAAAAGAAGGCTCCGGTGACCAGCCGGGGTCTTTTCATTTAAGTCAACAACTCCCTATAAATGAATTACTTACCGTTAAATCATTTAGAATGAAGACTTTGGAAAATAAACCCTTTTGATGGAATACTTTAGGACTAAAGATATGCCGGGGAGGTACCTCCCTTGGAAGGAGCGGGCCGAGGTCAGACCAACGCACACCCACTCCCCGGCATCACATCAGACTATGCTCGCCGAAAGGGACGAGCCTCTAATTAGATAGAGCCTTATGAGCGAAGTCCCAGCCACTAAAAAAGTGGAAAGCCCGTGGCGCGACCGGTTGAGCGCGTTGCGCAATCTGCCGCCAGTCCTGCGCATCCTGTGGGACTCCGGTCCGTCTGTGGTTACCTGGGGACTGGCTCTACGCGGCGTCGTGGCCCTGCTGCCGATCGGCATCGCGAAGGTGGCTGCACTCATCCTTTATGACATTGCGGAAGTCCTGCGCGGCAGGACGCTCCCGCATGACTTCTGGATTCTGGTGGGGACTGAGGTCGGGCTGAACGTCGTCTTCGGCCTCATCACTCACGCCATCGACTACTCCGACTCGCTTCTGGCCAATCGCTACACACAATATGTCAGCGTCAAGGTAATGGAGCAGGCCTCGCGGCTGGACCTGACCACCTACGAAAACCCTGTCTTCTATGACCGGCTGGAGCGGGCGCGGGTGCAGGCGACGGACCGTCTGGCGATGATTCAGCAGATGGGCCGGCTGATTCAGCAGGTGATCACAACGCTTAGCTTTACCGTCGCGCTGGCATGGGCCTCGCCGTGGCTGGTGCTTCTGCTTGCGCTGGGCGTACTGCCATCGTTTCTCGGTGAGACACACTTTGCCTTCCTCGGCTACGCCAAAAACTTTCGTCAGACGCCCGCCAAGCGGCAGATGGATTATCTGCGCCAGGTAGCCGGAAGCCGCGAGGGAGCGAAGGAGGTCAAACTTTTTGGGCTGCACCGGTTCTTCACCGATAAGTTCGAGAGGCTTGCCCATCAGATCTACGTCGAAGATGTCGCGCTCTCCCGCTCGAAGCTGATCGTCGGTGGAATGCTCGGCGTCATCGGAACGCTGGGCTATTACGGCGCTTATATCTACGTCATCTGGCGCACGTTGGGCGGCGCGTACGACATTGGAAAGTTCACCTTCCTCACCACGTCGATTCAGCAGGCCAGCTCCAACCTTCAGCAGGTCTTTTCGACCGTCTCGGGCATCGCTGATCAGGCACTCTTTCTTACCGACCTGATCGCCTTCTTCGAGATGGAGCCGACGGTGAAATCGAAGCCCGACGGCCACCAGATGCCCGTGCCGATCCGGCGCGGCTTTGAATTCCGCAACGTCTCCTTTACCTATCCGGGGACCAATCGCACCGTGCTGCATAACTTCAACTTCACGCTTTCGCCCGGCGAACGGATCGCCCTGATCGGCGAAAACGGTCAGGGCAAGACGACCGTGGTGAAGTTGATTACGCGGCTCTACGATCCGACCGAAGGCGAGATTTTGCTCGACGGCATCGACCTGCGCGACTACGCGCTCGACGATCTGCATCGGCACATCGGCGTGATCTTTCAGGACTTCATGCGCTTCGAGATGACGGCGCGGGAGAACATCGCCGTGGGCCGCGTCGATCAGCCGCATAGCGAGAGCGATCTTGAGGACGCAGCGCATAAGAGCCTGGCCGACGAAGTGGTGAAAAAACTCTCCGGTGGTTATGACCAGATCCTGGGACGCCGCTTTGAGGGTGGCGTCGAGCTATCCGGCGGCGAGTGGCAGAAGATCGCGTTGGCCCGCGCCTATCTGCGCGACGCGCAACTGCTGATTTTGGACGAGCCGACAGCGGCGCTCGATGCACGCAGTGAGCTGGAGGTCTTTGAACGTTTTGCCGAACTGACGCTGGGCAAGATGGCGCTTCTCATCTCGCACCGTTTCTCCACCGTCCGCATGGCGGACCGAATTGTGGTCCTCTCCGGTGGACGCCTGATCGAAGAAGGAAATCACGAACAACTGATGCGCGCGGGCGGTCTCTACTCTGAAATGTTTGAAATGCAGGCGGCAAGCTACCGGTAAGACGCAGTTGTTGGTTGCTAGTTGTTCGTTGTCGGAACCTGGGTTCCTGTAAGGGCTTGCCGATGCAGTTGCACCACTCTTTATAGAAGGAAAGTACATGTCTCAGCTGCCGACCGATCATACCTCCGAGAGTCTTCCACCAACGGCGCCTGTGTCCGACCTGGTGACGGAGGGCCTGCCCGAGAAGCCGACGATTCCCGACGAGGAGTTGCGGCAACATGCGGACATGCTGATTCGGCATCTGGAGATCGTCGGCCAGGCAAACGGAAACAGTGACTTTGAAGCGCGTCTGGAGAAGCTGACGACTCGACTCAAAGAGCGCCTCGCCGTCTGCCGTGAACAGACCTCGGGTAGCCAATTGACGCCGCAGCTTGAGCTGCTCGAAAGCACGCGCATGCTCAAGACTGCGCTTGCCGGGAACGAGAGCGCGAAGGATGATTTCGCGAAGGTACCGCACGTACGTCTTCCATCGGGAGAGGTGCTGCCGCAGGTCGTCTTTCTGGCAGAGGGCTATCTCTCCACGGCGCGGATATGGTCGGCGGAGTCGCTTGCGATCTATGTGCAGCAGTTCCAGCGGCGCGATGCTCTGCTGCTCGAGGAGATCGATCTTCTGCCGCTGGCACTGAAGCTGGCCCAGTTAGAGTTCATCCTCGACCGGGCGGACGGAGCCTTCGCCGCCGGCAAGCTGCCGGGCATTGAAGATTCGCCGTTCTCGGTGCCGTTGCACGGCCTGCGTCGTCTGGACCAGGCCGAGTGGCGACCGATCCTCGAGCCGCTGATTGCATTTGATGCGATCCTTCGCCAAGACCCCGCCGGTGCGTTCGCGAAGATGGACGATGAGACGCGCAGCGTGTACCACCAGAGAGTAGCGGAGATGGCGAGACATGCCAATCTCAGCGAATTCGCGACGGCCGAAGCTGCGCTTCATCTGGCACATGAGGCCGCGGGCGCGTCTCATGCGGATGAGCGTGTGGCCCTGCGCAAATCGCATATTGGCTACTATCTTGTGGCCGAAGGTGTTCCGCAGTTGCATCATCGCATTGGATATCATCCGCCACTGGTGGAGCGGCTGCGCCGCATGATGCGCCAGTGGAACGAGGAGTTTTATATCCTCGGCACGTTCACGCTGTCGGTGCTGCTGATTACCGCGATCATTCTGCCGCTGGTTCCCCATCATGATTACTGGGCGGTAATTGGCGCACTGCTGTTTGCGCTGCTGCCGGTGACGCAGGGTGCGGTGGACCTCGTCAATGGCAGCATTACGGCGCTGCTGAAGGCGGAGCCGCTGCCGAAGCTCGATTTTTCAAAGGGCGTTCCGGTGGAGATGACGGCGCTGGTGATCGTGCCTACGCTCCTGATGAATGAGAAGCAGGTCACGGAGTTGTTTGAAGAGCTGGAGGCGCGCTACCTGGCGAATCAGGACCCGAATATTCACTTCGGATTGCTGACCGACCTGCCGGATACGACGACGCGGCCGCCCGAAGAAGACGACAGCCCGCTGGTTCATTTAGCGCTTCGACTGGTGGATGAACTGAATGCAAAATATGCGACACAGGAGGGAGGCTCCTTCTTCCTGCTGCATCGTCATCGTGTCTTCAACGCCCGTCAGGGAGTGTGGATGGGATGGGAGCGCAAGCGCGGAAAGCTGCTTGACCTTAACAAGCTGCTGGTCCATTCGTTCGATACTTTTCCGGTGAAGGCAGGCCCGTTGCAACTGCTCGATCGCGTGCGTTATGTGATTACGCTGGACTCGGACACGCAATTGCCCCGCGACTCGGCGGCGCGGCTTACGGGAACGATCGCGCACCCGCTGAATCAGGCGATCATCGATCCCCGATTGCGCATCGTCACCGAAGGTTACGGGATCTTGCAACCGCGTGTCGGCGTCAGCGTTGGCTCAGCATCGCGTTCGCGGATGGCAGCGCTTTACTCCGGCGAGACCGGCTTCGATATCTATACGCGCGCGGTCTCGGATGCTTATCAGGATCTCTTTGGCGAAGGCATCTTCACCGGCAAGGGGATCTATGAGGTCTCCGTACTGCATGAGTTGCTGGAGCACCGTTTTCCACGCAATGCGCTGCTCTCGCACGACCTGATCGAAGGCGCTTATGTACGTGTTGGGTTGGCCACGGATATCGAAGTGATCGACGATTATCCGTCGCACTATTCGGCACATACCCGCCGCAAACATCGCTGGCTGCGCGGCGACTGGCAGATCATGCGGTGGCTCTTCAGCCCGGTGCGCGACGAGACCGGCCGGGCGGTCGTCAATCCGATCAGCACGATCTCGCGCTGGAAGATCTTCGACAATCTGCGCCGTAGCTTGCTCGAGCCGTTCACCTTTCTCCTGTTCATCTTCGGATGGTTCTTCCTTCCCGGCGGCCCGATCTACTGGACCATTGCAACGTTGATCGTCCTTCTGCTTCCGGGGCTGGTTCAGCTTGGCTTCAACATCAGCAGGGCGGTGTTCGATGCGAGTCTCGTCGCGGCAAAGGAGACCTTCTCTACCTTCGCCGCATCACTCGGCATTACGATTCTCAATCTCATCTTCCTTCCCCATCACATGCTGCTGTCGCTCGATGCGATTGTGCGGTCGTTGAATCGAACGCTGATCTCGGGCAGGAACCTGCTGGACTGGGAGACGGCGGCACAGGCAGAGACCGGCACATCGACGAGTTCGCTTGACCGCTATCTCAACCTCTCGCCGGTGATTGCGCTGTTGGTTGCCGCCTTGCTGGCGTGGACACATCCTCATGCGTTGCTCGCGGCAGCGCCGGTGCTGGTGCTTTGGGCGCTGGCTCCGGTTGCTGTGTTCTGGCTCGATTCGCCTCCGCGGCGCGAGGAAGGTCCGCTGTCGACGGCGGACAGATCGTTTCTCGAACGCCAGGCATTGCAGATATGGCGCTTCTTCTCCGAGTTTGGGTGTGAGCAGAATCATTGGCTGATTCCAGACAATGTAGAGGAGCAGGGAACGCGGCAGATACTCACGCTTTCACCTACGAATCTCGGGATGCTGCTCAACTCGCGTCAGGCTGCGTATGAGTTCGGATTTATTACGCTGCCGGAGTTTGCCGCACAGACATTAGGAACACTTGAGACGTATGACAAGCTCGAAAAGCAGCGAGGACATATCTATAACTGGTATGACATCGGAAGGCTGCAGCCGATTGCACCGAAGATCGTCTCGGCGGTCGATAGCGGCAACCTGGCTGCCTCGTTCTATACGCTGCATACCGGAGCGCTCGACCTGCTGAAGCGACCCATCCTGAATCCGAATACTTTTACAGCGTTGGAAGATATGCTGCACGAAAAGCCCGAGAAGAGGCAGCGCGGCAAACACTCTTCGTCCGGTGAACCGCAGACGATGCAGGCGCTGGTTCGCAGACTGCTGGAAGATCCGCAGCCTTCTCCAGATATCGAAGGAGAAGAGCAGGGCTGGATGATGGAAGAGGCCTCGCGCCGGCAGCGTGCATTGGCTTTGTTCGTTGAGGAATATACGCCGTGGCTGCTGCCTCGCTTTGCGCCCCTGTTTGAATACTTCGGCCTGGCCGCGTCAGAGAATGAGGAAGTCCTCAAAAGCAAGCAGGGCAGCCAGATTCCGACGCTGCAAATGGCCACGCAATATGTCTCCGCGCTGGAGCGGCGTATCGTGGATACTCCAGTCACCCATGCCGAGGGTTCGAGCTTAAGCGCGCTCGCTACGGAGCTGCGATCCTTACTCCCTGGTGTACGAGAGAGGCTGACCCGGCTTCAAGCCGAGATAGCAGACATTGCAGTGCGGGCGGAACGATGCGCCGAGGCCATGGATTTTAGTTTCCTGCTAGTCAAATCGCGTCAGCTTCTATCCATCGCCTATGACGGCACCACGGGTGACCTGCATCCGGCCTGCTATGACCTGCTGGCTTCGGAGGCACGCATTGCGTCGCTGCTTGCCATCGCCAAGGGGGACATCCCGCAGGAGGCATGGTTCCGTTTGGGCCGGTCGCATGTGCTCGTCAATGGCCGCGCCGCGTTGCTGTCATGGACTGGAACGATGTTCGAATACATGATGCCGGCGCTGTGGATGCGGACGTACCCGGATACTCTGATCGCCCGCTCTCTTCAAAATGTCGTGCGCATTCAGCGCGACCATGTGCGTGATTTTCCGTGGGGCATCTCGGAGTCTGGCTTCGCCGAGACCGATGAGGCGGGCCGCTACCTCTACCAGGCATGGGGTGTTCCCGCGCTTGCGCTGAAGTACGGGGCGGAAGACGGGCCTGTGATCTCTCCTTACTCCACTTTTCTCGCGCTGCCGCTGCTGCGTAACGATGCGCTGGCGAATCTTCGCCGCATGGCCGCGATGAATTGGACAGGAGCCTATGGCTTCTACGAGGCCGCCGACTTTACCCAGGGCAGACAGCCGCGGCTGGTGCGCTCGTGGATGGCGCACCATCAGGGCATGTCGCTGCTTTCATTGACCAACCTGCTGCATGAAAATATTGTGCAGCGATGGTTTCATGCAAATCCACTGGTGCGTGCCACGCAACTGCTGCTGCATGAGAAGCCGCTCAGCAAAGACATGCTCAGCTCGCTCAAGAAATAAATCGAAGATAAATGGAGTACCGGTTTGACGTTGGATGAGAGCAGACCCTATGGTTGCTTCTGGTGAAATAATCCAGAGGAAAACTCATGTATCAGACGGACATTAAGACCCGACGTAAGTTTCTGTTCAACACGATGGCTGCGGGTGCGACGACGCTGCTCGCAGGCAACAGCAATGCGCAGGCGGTCGACGCGAATGTAGCTTCAGCTCCGATGCAACCCGCGGAGTCTGCGAAAGATGACCGGGCATTCTGGCTTGCTTTGCTGGAAGAGGTCTCGGAGCCAGTTCTCCACGCTTTGAATGAACGCCGGTTGCGCACAGCGATGCCTGTTGAGGCTGCACCGGGTCTGGTCGCGGCGCGTGCGGTTGGCTCTCCTTTGGAGGCCCTTGGCCGTCTTCTCGCCGGGCTGGCTCCGTGGCTCGAGCTGGAACCATCCGCGCAAGAGTCGGCGCACGAGACCGCTTTACGCAAACGCTACCGAGGTTGGGCGCTTGCCGCGATTACATCGGCGGTCGATCCGGCTTCGCCCGACTACATGCGCTTTGGCGCTTCTGCGCAGACCGTTGTGGATGCCTCCTTTCTTGCGCTGGCTCTACTTCGCGCGCCACGCCAGCTTGTGCAGCCGCTGGATGCGGTGACGCGAAAGAGACTGGTGCAGGCGTTCACGACGGAGCGCATCGTGCTGCCGGGATATAACAACTGGCTGCTCTTTGCTGCCCTTAATGAGGCTGCACTGAAGATGCTTGGAGCCGATTGGGACCGTGTGCGCGTCGACTACGCGCTGCGCAAGCATATGGAGTGGTACGTCGGCGACGGCACCTACGGCGATGGCCCGCACTATCACGCGGATTATTACGATAGCTTCGTGATTCATCCCTATCTGTTGCAGCTTATCGAGACGGTGGGAGATGCTGAACCGGCGTGGAAGAATATGCGTCCGGAGATTCACGCACGAGCGCAGAGATATGCAGCCATACAAGAGCGCGCGATCAGTCCGCAGGGGGAGTATCCCATCGTGGGCCGGTCGATCACCTACCGTTGCGGTGCGTTTCATCTGCTGGCTGATTGCAGCCTTCGGAGGATGCTGCCTCAGGAGGTTCTTCCTCAACAAGTGAGGTGCGCCCTGACTGCGGTTCAGCGGCGCACGCTTGGCGCTGCGGGAACATTCTCTACCACAGGATGGCTCCAGATCGGGCTTGCGGGACACCAACCATCGCTTGGCGAGACATATATTTCAACGGGCAGCCTCTATCTTGCCAGCGCTGCCTGGTTGCCGCTGGGGCTGCCTCCCGCCGATCCCTTCTGGTCAGCGCCGGCGGCACCTTGGACGCAGCAGAAGGCATGGTCCGGCGTGGATCTTCCGGTCGATCATGCCCATGATGTTTAGAGAGTCGGATCAGGAGATGAGGCTCGTCCAATCCAGGATCACTTTGCCTGTCATGCCCGACATCATGGCGCGAAAGCCCTGCTCGAAGTCTGAGTAAGAGTAGCGGTGCGTGATGATGGGGGCGATGTCCAGTCCTGATTCGATCATGACGCTCATCTTGTACCAGGTCTCATACATCTCGCGTCCGTAGATGCCTTTGATCGTAAGCATATTGAAGACGATCTGCCGCAGATCGATCTCCATCTCTTTCGACGGGATGCCGAGGATCGCAATCTTGCCGCCGTGACTCATGTTCGAGATCATCTCGCGCAGAGCGGCTGCGTTGCCCGACATCTCGAGGCCGACGTCGAAGCCTTCCTGCAGGCCAAGCTGCTTCTGCACCTCCGCTATCGGCGTCTCGAGCGGGTTGACGGCAAGCGTCGCTCCCATCTTTCGTGCCAGCTCCAGGCGGTATGGATTGGGATCGGTGATGACCACATGCCGGGCACCGGCGTGGCGGACGACCGGGATACACATGATGCCGATGGGGCCTGCTCCCGTGATGAGAACATCTTCAGCGAGTACATCGAAGGAGAGCGCCGTGTGGACGGCGTTGCCGAAGGGATCGAAGATGGCGGCGACCTCTTGATTGATCTCTGGGTGATGACGCCAGATATTCGTCATGGGCAGAGCGATGAACTCCGCAAAGGCACCGGGGCGGTTCACGCCGACTCCCGAGGTGGCGGCACAGAGATGCCTTCTTCCGGCGAGGCAGTTTCTGCATCGACCGCAGACGACGTGGCCTTCGCCGCTGACGATGTCGCCGGGATGAAAGTCGTTGACGTTAGAGCCGACCTCGACGATCTCGCCGACGAACTCGTGCCCGATGGTCATAGGCACAGGGATGGTGCGTTGCGCCCATTCGTCCCAGTTGTAGATATGAACATCAGTCCCGCAGATTCCGGTGTAGCGGACGCGGATGAGAACGTCGTTGATGCCAATGGCCGGCTCAGGAACATCTTCGAGCCACAATCCGGATTTCGCGTGCGCTTTAACCAGTGCCTTCATGTATCAGTCTCCATTACCAGTGGAACACTTTCTTTCACACGGCGCATCTTTTTGGTGAGAACCGGCTACTGATTCTTTAGACTGCCAATAAAATTCTCGATGTCCTGTACGACTTCAACTGGGTTGGACTCGAAGACGCCGTGCTTTGCGTGAGGAATACGCACCACATGAGCAGTCGGGACTCCTGCCTCGAAGCTGTCTGCCAGCGGCCCAAACGTCTTCATCTCCCAGGCATCGACCGCGTCCCGCTTCGGCCCCGGCGGGAGACCATGATCGTGAGGCAGGGCGAAGATGGCAAGGACAGGGCATTCAATTTTGGTATAGCGTCGTTCTCCATCGAGAGTGGCCTTCTCGATCTGGCCTTCGCGTGTGGAGCGTTCTTTCACCTGTTCGTCGTAATCCTTCGCACGCATGTCCGGAACAGTGGCCCACAATTTCTTCTCCTCAGTAAGATCGGTCTGGAACTGGGGAAGCATCTCCTGCAACCGATCAATCGCTTTCCTTGCCTCCTCTGGGGAGATTGCATCCAGAGAGGCAGTCAGCTCACGTCGAAGCTCGAGGGTGTCGATGCGAAAGTCGCCTCGATGGACGGGTGAGAAGGCATAACGATTGGCTGCGTCGAGATAGACGAGGCCAGCTACGCGGCCGGGAAACCGGCTGCCGATCGAACTCAGCTCTTCGCCCGCAAAAGAGTGACCGATGAGAACCGGTCGCTCGATCTTCATCTGATCGAGTACAGAAAGCACGTCATCGCCTAGCCGGTCTGCGGCGTAGTTGTCACCGACGGGATCGGGTGCGCTCGAAGCTCCATAGCCTCGACGCGTGATCCCGTAGATGTGATACTTTCCCGTAAGCCGTGGCGCAAATTGATCGAAGCCATGAAGTGTTCCGGGCAGACCCGCCAGCAGAACAACTGGCCTCCCTGTACCGCCCCAGTCCTTCACTTCGAGCTTGACGCCAGGCTCGACGGTGACAAAGCTTACTCCGGTTTGTGCCGAGGCGTCGTTCGTTCTCTGGGCGCTCGCTGCCGTGAAGCAAAGGACGGTCAAGAGCAGGAATTGAAACAACCACTTCATGAGGTCTCCTATGGATTGGATGTGTTGTCCTATTGTCGCCCGCATGGCTTTCCATAGATCCGTTGGATTTGCACAGCAACCCCTACATATCGTGGTTGACGAGGCATAGAGCGCTTGCTATAGTCGTTTTACTTCACGGTACCCGATTGCGAGATTGGGTTTAATAGGGAATCCGGTGAGAATCCGGAGCTGCCCCGCAGCGGTAAGCAGGAACGAACATCCCGAAGAAAGCACTGGTCCGATCTTTCGAAAGACGGGCTGGGAAGCTGGGATCAGTAGGCGGCCTGCAAGTCCGAAGACCTGCCGCGAGATGTGCCGATATGGCACAAATTTCACGCACCTCCGAGGGGAGGATGGGGTGATCGGCGTCTGTCTCGGCGGTCCTTCCATCTGTGTCTTCCCGGAGCGAAAGGACCCTCCCCGTGGCTACTCTCCAGACGACGCTCTCTGACCTCGATCCTCAATTTCCTGCTGCCGATGTTGCACCGCAGATGCAAGTTCGCAAGCGCAGCGGCGCGCTCGAACCGGTGGACGTCAACAAGATTGTGCGTGCGGTAGAACGGTGCTGCCATGGCCTGCCGCATGTCGATCCGATACGGGTTGCGAGCAAGACCATCGGCGGCCTGTTCGATGGCGCGTCGACCCGCGAGCTGGATTCGATTTCGATTCAGACTGCGGCGTCGCTGATCTCCGAAGAGCCGGAGTACTCGAAGCTGGCGGCGCGACTGCTGCTGGCGACGATCTCGAAGGAAGTCAGCGGGCAGAATATCTATTCGTTCTCGCAGTCGATTGAGGTAGGGCATCGCGAAGGCGTGATCTCGAAAGACACAGCGGAGTTTGTGGGCGCGAATGTAAGGAAGCTGAACAGCGCTATCGACGACCGCTTCTCGGATCGCTTCGAATACTTTGGTCTTCGCACGGTGTATGACCGCTATCTGCTGAAGCATCCGATTACGCGGCAGGTGATTGAGACGCCGCAGCACTTCTTCATGCGGGTATCGGCGGGGCTGTCGGTGCGGGTGAACGAGGCGGTTGAGTTCTACAAGCTGTTGGCTTCGCATGACTACATGCCGAGTTCGCCCACGCTGTTCAACAGCGGGACGAAGCACTCTCAGATGTCGTCGTGCTATCTGCTGGATTCGCCGGCGGACTCGCTGGACGCGATCTATGACACATATAAGCAGGTCGCGCTGCTGTCGAAGTTTTCCGGTGGCATCGGACTGGCGTTTCATCGCGTGCGGGCCGAGGGCTCGCTGATTCGGGCGACGAATGGAATCTCGAACGGCATTGTGCCATGGCTGCGGACGCTGGACTCGTCTGTCGCGGCGGTGAATCAGGGAGGCAAGCGAAAGGGCGCGTGCTGCGTCTATCTGGAGCCGTGGCATGCCGATGTTGAGTCCTTTCTAGAGATGCGCGACAACACCGGCGACGCCGCGCGGCGGGCGTACAACCTGAATCTTGCGAACTGGATTCCGGATCTGTTTATGCGTCGTTCCGATGAAGATGGGATGTGGTCGCTGTTCGATCCGAAGGATGTTCCTCATCTGGCAGATCTGTATGGAGAAGAGTTCGATAGGGCCTATGTGGAAGCAGAGGAGAAGCAGCTCTATCGGCGGCAGGTGAAGGCGCGTGACCTGTATGCCCGCATGATGCGCACGCTGGCGGAGACGGGTAATGGATGGATGGTCTTCAAAGATGCCTGCAACATCAAGTGCAACCAGACGGGCGCGGCGGGAAATGTCGTTCACCTCTCGAACCTCTGCACGGAGATTACAGAGGTGACTTCGTCGGCGGAGACGGCGGTGTGCAACCTCGGATCAGTTAACCTTGCCCGGCACTTGACTGACGGTGCGTTTGATTTTGAGAAGCTCGCCGCAACGGTGCGCCATGCGGTGCCGATGCTCGATCGTGTGATCGACATTAACTACTATCCCGTGACGCAGGCTGCGGTGGCGAATAGCCGCTGGAGGCCGGTGGGGCTGGGCGTAATGGGATTGCAGGATGTGTTTTTTCAATTGCGCATCCCGTTTGACTCTGCGGAGGCGAGGGCGCTGTCGGCGAAGATTCAGGAAGAGATTTATTTTCATGCATTGAGCGCTTCGTGCGATCTCGCGGAACAGCATGGGCCTCACGCAGCATTTCAAGAGACACGGGCGGCAAAGGGCGAGTTCCAGTTTGAGCTGTGGGGTGTGGCGCCGAACGATAAAGAGCGCTGGGAGTTGCTGCGCGAACGGATGAAGACGGTGGGGCTGCGCAATTCGCTGCTCATCGCGATCGCGCCTACGGCGACCATCGCTTCTATCGTTGGGTGCTATGAGTGCATTGAGCCGCAGATCTCGAACATCTTCAAGCGGGAGACGCTCTCAGGCGAATTCATGCAGATCAACAAATATCTCGTGACGGAGTTGCAGCAGCTTGGGCTGTGGTCGGAGGAGATTCGCTCACGGATCAAGATGGCCGAAGGATCGATTCAGAAGATTGCCGAGATCCCCGGAGAACTGAAGCTGATCTATCGAACCGTGTGGGAGATGCCGATGCGCGCGCTGATCGATATGGCGGCCGAGCGTGGCGCTTATATCGATCAGAGCCAGTCGTTGAACCTGTTTGCGGAGTCACCGAACATAGGACGGCTGAGCTCGATGTACATGTATGCGTGGAAGCGCGGGATCAAGACGACGTACTACCTGCGTTCGCGTCCGGCGACGAAGATTGCAAAGACTACGGTTGCAGTTGGCAACCGCATCGATCGAGTGGATCTTCAAGCGACGGCGAGCGCAATTAGTTGCTCACTCGATAACCCCGAGTCCTGTGAGGCTTGCCAGTAAGTTGTTCCTTCGGTGGTAAGCGGTGTTCCCCATGTGTATAGGTGCCCCAAACAGCAGATTCCTCCGCTTCACTGCGGAACGACAAACAAAAGGAAATCAAAACCATGTCAATGAAAGCACCAAGCTCCATTCTCGATCCCGGCCTGTCTCTTACCCTGCGTCCGATGCAGTACCCTGTGTTCTTTGAGATGTTCAAGGACGGAATAAAAAATACCTGGACAGTGGAAGAAGTCGATTTTTCAACTGACCTCGTGGACCTTCGCTCGCGACTTACACCTGCCGAGATTCACTTGATTCAGCGGCTGGTTGCATTCTTTGCGACGGGAGATTCGATTGTCTCGAACAATCTTGTATTGAATCTTTATAAGCACATCAATTCGCCCGAGGCCCGGCTTTATCTATCGCGGCAATTGTACGAAGAGGCAGTGCATGTGCAGTTCTACTTGACGCTGCTGGACAACTACGTGCCTGATCCGGATGCGCGGGCGTCGGCGTTTGCGGCGGTGGAAAATATTCCCTCGATTACGAAAAAGGCGCAGTTCTGCATGCGCTGGATGGATTCGATCCAGAAGCTCGATGAGCTGCGCACGCCGGAGGAGCAGAAGCAGTTTGTGTTGAACCTGATCTGCTTTGCGGGATGCATTGAAGGCTTGTTCTTCTTCGCGGCGTTTGCTTATGTGTATTTTTTGCGGTCGCGCGGGTTGTTGAATGGACTGGCGGCAGGAACGAATTGGGTGTTCCGCGATGAGAGCTGTCATCTGGAGTTTGCGTTTGAAGTGGTGAACGTTGTCCGAACGCAGCATCCGGAGCTGTTTGACGCGGCACTGGAGGCGGATGTCGTGGAGATGATGAAGGATGCAGTGGAGTGCGAGCTGCAGTTCGCCGAAGACCTGCTATCCGGCGGCGTTGCCGGTCTCTCGGTGCGCGAGATGCGGCAGTATCTGGAGTATGTGGCGGACTCGCGCGTGGTGCGTCTGGGGATGGAGCCGATCTTCGGTTCGAAGAACCCGTTTGCGTTTATGGAGTTGCAGGACGTGCAGGAGCTGGCGAACTTCTTCGAGCGCCGGGTATCTGCTTATCAGGTTGCGGTCGCGGGTGAGGTTGCTTTCCACGACGACTTTTAGTCTGCGACCGATACCGCTATTTCTGGAGAGCGGTGTCGGCTTTGCTGGGCGTTTTGGAGAGTTCAGATGGAGTGGGAAGTTGCGTCCTGTCCCATCCTCCGCCGAGGGCCTGGATTAATTGAATGGACGAGGTCATCGACTGGGTGCGAAGTGTGGCCAGCGTTCGCTGGTCGGTGAGCAGCGTTGTCTGGGCGGTAACGACGTTGACATAGGGGTCGATGCCGGTGCGATAGCGTTCGGTCTCAAGATCGACGAAGCGTTGCGCTGAGTCCACGGCTTGCTGCTGCTTGAGAATTTGCTGCGACAGAATACGAACAGAGGCGAGATAGTCCTCGACCTGTTGAAAGGCAGTGAGGACCGTCTCGCGATATGTAGCAACGCTGGCGTTATAAGTAGCGGTATATTGCTGGGCGCCTGCGCTGCGCAGGCCGACATCGAGGACTGTCTCCGAGATCGATGGGCCGATCGACCAGAAGCGGCTGGGCCAGTCGAAGAGGTGTCCGAGAGTCGAGCTGTTGAAGCCGCCTGAAGCGCTGAGGACGAGGCTGGGATAGAAGGCGGCATCCGCTATGCCGATCTGCGCGTTGGCAACGGCCATGGCCCGTTCGGACGAAGCGATGTCGGGGCGGCGTTCGAGAAGCTGCGAGGGCACACCGATGGGGATGACGGGGGGCCTGGCGTCGAGCGGCTTGACGGGCACGGAAAAGCTGGATGGATTGACGCCGATGAGCACCGCGATGGCATGTTCGTACTGCGCGCGGGCGACACCGAGATTGATCGACTGCGATTCGGCGCTTTGCAATGTGTTTTGCGCTTCGACGACGGAGATCTGATCGTCCACACCAGTCTCGTAGCGTGCGCGCGCAAGGTCGAGCGCCTTTTTGTCGGCTTCGATGGTGGAATTGTAGAGCGACTGCATCGCATCCTGGCCACGAAGTTCGAAGAAGAAGACGGCGAGGTTGGCTTGTTCGCTGAGGCGCTCGTTTTCAAGATCGGCAGTGCTGATCTGCGCCTGAAACTGGGCCTCGCTGATCGTGTTCCGAATCTTCCCCCAGAGGTCCGGCTCCCAGGAGACGTCGAGGGGCATGGAGATCAGCGAGCTTTGCGAACCTGCGTTGGTGCCGCCGGTCCCGGTTGAATTTTTTAGATTGGCAGAGGAACGGGAACGCGTATAAGCGGGGCCGATCGATGCGGTGGGAAAGAGCTGCGAGCGGGCCTCGCGGATGATGGCACGGGCCACCATCAGGTTTTGAAAAGAGGCCTTGATGTTCTGGTTGTTGATGTTGACCTGGTCTTCGAGCGCGTTCAGTTCGGGATCGTTGTAGATCTCCCACCACTTGCCGTGAAGCATGGCGTCCTGCGGTTGTGCGACCTTCCAGCCGTCGGTGTCCTTGAATTGAGTTGGGGACTCTTTGTAGGAGATCGGCGGGGCCTGGGCCGTGGCAGGGGGAGTATGGTACTTGGGGCCGACGCGGCAGCCGGTAAGAAGCACGGCCGCTGCGATGGCGGGATAGATAGCGGTTTTGAGGCGAAGAGTAGTCATAGTTTTAAACCGTGGTGCTTCTATTAATCTGTTGCCGGGGTTGGACCGGCGGCAGGATGAAAGGCACCGTGTTTCCTGCCCTGGATGCGAAGACGAAGGCGATCGAGAGTGAGATAGACGACGGGCGTGGTGTAGAGCGTGAGGAGTTGGCTGACGAGCAGACCACCTACGATGGTGATGCCGAGTGGGCGGCGAAGCTCTGAGCCCATGCCTGTGCCAAAGGCGAGCGGGATAGCGCCGAACATGGCGGCGGTCGTCGTCATCAGGATGGGACGGAAGCGCAGCATGCAAGCCTCAAAAATTGCTTCCTCGGGATTCATTCCCTGTTCGCGCTCGGCCTGAAGGGCGAAGTCGATCATCATGATGGCGTTCTTTTTAACGATACCGATTAGCAGCACAATGCCGATGATGGAGATGACGTTGAGGTCCTCTTTGAAGAGCAGAAGAGCGAGCATCGCGCCGACGCTGGCCGAGGGCAACGTCGAAAGAATGGTGATGGGATGCACGAGACTTTCATAAAGGATGCCGAGGACGATGTAGACCGCGAAAATGGCGGTGAGAATGAGCATGGGCTCGCTGCCAAGCGAGTCTTGATAGGCCTGCAGCGTGCCGGCGAAGAAGCCGTGGACAGTGGCAGGAATGCCCATCTGTTCCTGCATCTGATTGATGGCGAGAGTGGCGTCGCTGAGCGAGACGCCCGGCGCCAGATTGAACGAGATGGTGGCCGAGGGAAAGAGGCCGGTGTGGGGCAGGTTCAGAGGTATGGTGTCGGCATGGGCTGTCGCCATCGTCATGAGCGGGGCATTACCGGTAGCCGTCGGGTTGATACTTCCGCCATGTCGCAGAAAGATATTTTTGAGGCCTTCGGGACTCTGCCAATATTGCGGAGCGACCTCGAGGACGACGTAGTACTGGTTGAGCTGGGTATAAATCACAGAGACTTCGGATTGACCGAAGGCGCTGTAGAGAGACGAGTCGAGCGACTGAGCGGTCTGGCCTAAGCTGGCGGCCTTGACGCGATCGTAGTTCAGCAGCATATCGAGGCCGCCGTTCTGCTGGTCGCTGTTGACGTCCTGCAGGCCGGGGAGATGTTTCATCCGGGCAAGGACAAGCGGGCCCCATTTCGCGAGGTCGGCGATGTTGTCCGCCTGCAAGGTGTATTGATAGAGCGCCGAACTGGAGCGTCCGCCAATGCGAAGATCCTGCGATGCCTGAAGGAAGGTGGAGGCGCCGGTAAGTTTGTTCAGCTTGGGCCGCAGGCGATTGATAACTTCGGGAGCGCCGATCTTGCGGACATTGAGCGGCTTCAGCGTAGCGTATACAAAACCCGAATTGCCGCCGCCCGTAAAGGCGATCACCGTTTGGACGGCGGGATCCTTCATGATGACATCTTCTATCTGCTTGACAGAGGCATTCATCGCGGGGAACGAGGCGTCCTGCGGGCCCTGAATTCCGCCGGCGATGGAGCCGGTGTCCTGCTGGGGGAAGAAGCCTTTGGGAATTTTGACGACGATGGCGAAGTTAAGCAGGATGGTGAGGAAGAGGACAGTAAGCGTGAGGCCCGGATTTTCAAGGACCCAGTGCAGGCTGCGGCGATAGAGCGAAAGCACCCAGTCGAAGAACCGCTCATTGGCGCGATAGAGGCGGCCATGCTTCTGGTTGTGCTCGTTTTTCAGGATGTACGCGCACATCGTCGGCGTTGTGGTGAGAGAGATGACCATCGAGACGAGGATGGCGGTAGAGAGGGTGATGGCAAACTCGCGGAAGAGGCGGCCAACGATTCCGCCCATGAGGATCAGAGGAATGAAGACCGCGATGAGCGAGAAGCTGATGGACATGACGGTGAAGCCGATCTCCTGTGCGCCCTTCAAGGTGGCGGCGAAGGCATCCATGCCGGCTTCGAGATGGCGGGTGATGTTCTCCATGACGACGATGGCATCGTCGACGACAAAGCCCGTGGAGATGGTGAGCGCCATTAGCGAAAGGTTGTCGATGCTGTAGCCGAAGGCATACATGACGGCCAGCGTACCGATGATCGAGACGGGAACGGCGACCGCGGGAATCAGCGTGGAACGCACGTTGCGAAGAAAGACGAAGACGACCAGGATGACGAGGACAACGGAAAGCAGAAGGGTCCACTCGACGTCGTGGACGGACGCCCGGATGGTCGTCGTGCGGTCGAGCATGACAGTAATATCGATCCCTTGTGGAATCGAGGCTTTCATGGAAGGGATCGCAGCGAGAATTCGATCGTTGGTGTCGATGATGTTGGCGCCGGGCTGGCGGTGGATGATGATGTTGATGGCGCGTTTTCCATTGAGGTATCCGCCGTTGCGGATATCCTGCACAGAGTCGACGACTTCCGCGACATCCGACAGATGGATGGCCGCGCCATTCTTGTAGCCGACGATGAGCGGTCTGTAATCTTCGGCTTTAGAGATCTGATCGTTGGCCAGAATGTCCGCAGTAATGTTGCCGTCGGTGATCTGGCCTTTCGCGAGAGCAGAGTTCTGCAGGCTGAGCTGCGACTGAAGGTTGGCCATGGTGAGGCCATAGCTGGCGAGCTTGGTGGGATTGACCTCGACACGAACGGAGGGAAGCGCACCGCCCCCCACGTTCACCTGGCCGACCCCCTCGATCTGCGATAGCTTCTGTTGAAGCACGGTCGAGGCTTCGTCATAGACCCTGCCCGGATCGTATTTGTCGGACGTCAGCGTGAGGATCATGATCGCGGCGTCAGCCGGGTTGACCTTGCGATAGGTGGGGTTTCCGGGAAGGTTGGCGGGGAGATAGGTACGCGCGGCGTTGATAGCGGCCTGAACATCGCGGGCCGCGCCATCGATATTGCGGCTCAGATCAAACTGGATCGTGATCTGGGTCGAGCCGAGGCTGCTCGAGGAGGTCATCTCGGTGACGCCGGCGATATGGCCGAGCTGTCGTTCGAGCGGCGTAGCCACGGAAGAAGCCATGATCTCGGCACTGGCTCCGGGGAGACCTGAGTGGACCGAGATGGTAGGAAAATCGACCTGGGGCAGCGGCGAGACCGGAAGCACGGTGAAGGCGATGCCGCCGACCACCGCGATCGCAAGGGTAAGCAGCGTCGTGGCTACAGGCCGGTGGATGAAGGGCGCGGAGATGTTCATGGCTGCCCTGCGGATTGCGGCTCGCCGCCCGGATGCGGGCTGCCCCGCTTGCTCGAGAGACGCGTTGCAATGCCATCGAAGAAGATATAGATCACAGGCGTGGTGTAGAGAGTGAGCACCTGGCTGAGAAGCAAGCCGCCGACCATGGCGATGCCCAGCGGCTTGCGCAGCTCAGAGCCTTCGCCGGTGCCAAAGGCAAGGGGAACTCCTGCCAGCAGGGCGGCCATCGTGGTCATCATGATGGGGCGGAAGCGAAGAAGGCACGCCTCATAGATGGCCTCCGTCGCGCTCTTCCCGCGTTCGCGCTCCGCTTCGAGGGCGAAGTCCACCATCATGATGCCATTCTTTTCGACGATGCCTATGAGTAGAACCAGTCCTATGATGGCCACGATGCTGAGGGTCTGATGAAAGATGATGAGAGCGAGAAACGCGCCAACCCCGGCGGAGGGAAGCGTGGAAAGAATAGTGACGGGGTGGATGAAGCTCTCATAGAGCACGCCGAGCACGATGTAGACGGTGATCAGAGCGGCGAGGATAAGAAGCGGCTCGTTCGAGAGAGAGTTGCGAAAGGACGCTGCTGTGCCTTCGAAGTCCGCCTGAAGGCTGGCCGGCATGTGCATGTCTTTCTGCACTTTGGTGATCGAGTCGATTGCGCCGCCTAGAGATCCGTTTGGAGCCAGGTTGAAGGAGACGGTGATGGCGGGAAACTGTCCCTGATGGGTAATGGAGAGCGGTTCGGTAGTGCGCTCGAAGTGCGAGAACGCGCTGAAAGGTACCGCGTTGCTGGTGGCGGAGCTGGTGCCTCCGGCCGTTCCCGCGCCCCGGCTGATGGCAGCGGCGCTGGAGGCGAGCGGGCTTGGAGGCGGAGCGAGTGTGTTTGCCGACGGGGTGTAGAGCGCGGAGGTGGTCAGCGCATTTGAACCTGCCGAAGTGGACCCTCTGCCTGAAGAAGATGAACCACCGGCGCCGCTGGTTCCGGCCGCGGCGTTGGACTGGATATAAAGATGGCTAAGCATGTTGGGGTCGAGCTGAAACTGCGGCTGGGCCTCAAGAATGACGTGGTACTGATTGAGCTGCGTGTACATCGTGTTGATCTGGCGCTGGCCAAAGGCATCATAGAGCGTGTTGTCGATGGTGGTGGGAGCGATGCCGAGACGGGATGCGGTGCCACGGTCGATGACGAGATCGACGGCGAGGCCGCCCATCTGCTGGTCTGTGGCGACGTCTTCAATCTGGGGCAGCCGCTTCAGCTTCTCAACGAACTTGGCGGTCCATTCGTTCAGCTCATTCTGGTCCGGATCCTCGAGCGTGTACTGATATTGCGTGCGGCTGACGCGGTCGTCGACGGTGATGTTCTGCACCGGCTGCATGTAGAGCTCGATGCCCTGCACATCCTTGAGCTTCTTCTGCAGGCGGCGGATGACGTCCGATGCACTCAGGCTGCGTTGAGACAGCGGCTTGAGGTTGATCGACATTCTGCCGCTGTTGATGGTGGTATTGGTGCCATCGGCGCCGATAAACGACGAGACGCTTTGAACCGCCGGGTCTTCAAGGATGACCTTCGCCAGCTCTTTCTGCTTGATCGCCATTGTTTTGGAACCGATCGTCGGCCCCGCCTGTGAGATAGCCTGAATCACGCCGGTGTCCTGCACCGGAAAGAAGCCCTTGGGGATAATGATGTAGAGAAAGACCGTGAGCACGAGGGTTGCGAGAGCGACGAGCAGCGTGATGGTCCGGTAGCGAAGAACCACCTTGAGCGTGCGTCCGTAAAAGGCGATCATGCTCTCGAAGACCCGTTCGGAAGACTTGAAGAAGCGGCCCTGCTCTTCGGGAGGCGTGTGCTTGAGGATGCGGGAGGCCATCATCGGAGTCAGCGTCAGCGAGACGATCGCGGAGATGATGATGGTGACGGCAAGGGTGACGGCGAACTCGCGGAAGAGACGGCCGACGATGTCTCCCATGAAGAGTAGCGGGATCAGGACGGCGATGAGGGACACCGTCAACGACATGATAGTGAAGCCGATCTGCTCGGCCCCCTTGAACGCCGCCTCCATCGGCGAGTCGCCGGCTTCGAGGAAGCGCGCGATGTTTTCGATCATGACGATGGCATCGTCCACGACGAAGCCGGTCGAGATGGTGAGCGCCATGAGCGATAAGTTGTCGAGACTGTAGCCCAGGGCGTACATCACCGCAAAAGTTCCGACCAGAGACAACGGTACGGCCACGCTGGGGATGATGGTGGCGTAGAAGTTCCGCAGAAAAAGGAAGATGACCATCACCACGAGGCCGACGGTGAGTAACAACTCGAACTCCACGTCATTGACCGAGGCTTGGATGCCGGTGGTGAGGTCGGTGAGCGTGGTGATCTCGATACCAGCCGGAAGGTCGGCCTGTAGCTGCGGCAGGATCTTCTTGATGCTCTTGACGACGCTGATGGTGTTGCCGCCGGGCTGTCGCTGGATGTTGACGATGACGGCGGGTGTTTGATTCATCCACGCCGCCTGAACGCTGTTTTCAACGCCGTCCACAATGGTGGCGACATCGGTGAGCATTACCGGCGCGCCATTACGATAGGCGACGACGACCTTTTTATAATCGGCGCTGGTGACGAGCTGGTCGTTGGCGTCGATCTGATAGTCCTGGCGCGGGCCATCGAAGTTTCCCTTGGCGGCATTGACGCTGGATTGTGAGACCGCCGTTCGCAGGGCTTCAAGATCGATGCCGTAGGAAGAGAGCGCCTGGGGGTTGACCTGAATGCGCACCGCGGGCTTCTGGCCACCGCTGATGCTGACCAGTCCGACTCCGCTGAGCTGCGAGATCTTCGGCGCAAAACGCGTGTCGATAAGGTCTTCCACCTGGGGGAGCGGCAGCGTCTTCGACGTGATCGCAAGCGTCAGGATCGGCGCGTCGGCGGGATTCGTCTTACTGTAGATCGGCGGCGACGGCAGGTTGGCGGGAAGATAGCTCTGCGATGCGTTGATGCCTGACTGGACTTCTTCTTCCGCCACGTCAATGTCCAGATCGAGGCTGAACTGGAGCACGATGACAGAGTTGCCTCCGGAGCTGCTGGAGGTCATCTGGCTGAGGCCCTGGAGCTGGCCGAACTGCCGTTCGAGCGGCGCGGTAACCGTGGTAGCTACGACTTCAGGGCTGGCTCCGGGATAAAAGGTGACAACCTGAATGGTGGGGTAGTTCACCTCGGGCAGAGCAGAGACAGGCAACTGAAGGTAACCGACGATACCGACCAACATGATTGCCGCCATAAGCAGCGACGTTGCAACTGGGCGAAGAATAAACGGACGTGAGGGACTCAAGGAGCTTCACTCCCGGTATTTCTGGTGGCAGGCGGATGATGCGAGATGGTGACCTTGGAGTTCTCCTGCAGCTTCTCAAAGCTGCTGTCGGCAACGACGTCGCCGGGGTTGATGCCTTCGACCTGGGTGGTGTCTTCGTCCGTTACTCCGGGCTTGACGTTGCGGACGTGGGCCGTATCGTTTTGAATGATGTAGACAAAAGCCTGTTGCCCATTGTGTTGAACGGCGGAGGAGGGCAGCAAAGTCACACCGTGGAGCGTATTGACCAGCAGCCGCGTGTTGACGAACTCATTGGGAAAGAGAATGCCGTCCTTGTTATCGAAGGAAGCACGGGCCTTGACCGTTCCGGTGGTGGTGTCAATCTGGTTATCGAGAGTAAGCAGCGTGCCTGTCGCGATTTTATTCAGGGAGGTGCGGTCGAAGACGTAGACGGGAAGTTTTGCCCCCTGTCGCAGACGAGGTTGGACCTGGCCGAGATTGTCTTCGGCAATGGTAAAGATGGCGGTGATGGGTTGGAGCTGGGTGATGACAGCGAGCGTCGTCCCTCCCGAGGACTGAACGACGTTGCCTGGATCGACCAGGCGCAGGCCGATCCTGCCGGTAAGGGGAGCAGTAATGTGGCAATATTCGACCTGGACCTGGTCGAACTGCACCGCACCCTGGTCGTTTTTGACCGTGCCCTCGTCCTGAAGAACGATCTTTTCCTGATCGTCGAGCGTCTGCTTCGGAATCGCGTTGCGGCTCCAGGCATCTTGATATCGAACGAGATCCATCTTTGCCTGGGCGAGAATATTTTGGTCCCTCTCCAGAATGCCCTGCGCCTGTAGCAGTGTGGCACGATACGTGCGCGAGTCGATGTCTATCAGGGGAGCTCCCTGGTGGACAATCTGCCCCTCCCGGTAGTGAACCGCTGTTACCACCCCGTTCACCTGACTGGTAATGGACGCGGTATGGACTGGCGTGACCGTGCCGATGGCGTCGAGGTAGATGCCGATGTCGCCCTTTTGCGCCGTGACTGCGGTGATGGTCACCGTTCCACCCGCGCCCCGGCGGGAGGGTTTGGCCGCCGTGTCGTTATGGCGGCGCAGAATGAGAAAAAATCCGATAGCAAAGATCAGGAGAATAACGACCCAAACGATAATCCGGACGGTTCTGGGGTGCCGGCGCTCCGGATCGGGCGCCGGGAGTTGATGGTCCGGGGTGATAGTGGGGTGTTCGTTTGAATCGGGTGACAATGTTTCTCCTGGCCAGACAGATAGGTTCGGGCTGGAGTGCTGCCAGTCCGTCTACGTATGGACGTTTAAGTACCCCGATATGGACTCAGCCGGGGTAAAAGCATTTTTGTTTTATCAGAAACCGGGTAAATATGGCTGTGGCCAAGCCGAGAAGTGTCCGATATTCACCGCTTCTACCGATTGTGCAGCAGATTGGACTCCCCGCGCTCCTGGTTTGGGAGTACCAATGCGTTTTTATTCTTCGGTCTCGTCATGGACCGGCTTTTTTGCCGTGGCCAATATCTTTTCGGCCACGAGCTGCGGCACTACATCGTAGTGATCCATCTCCATGTGGAAGCTACCCCGGCCCTGGGTGATGGAGGTGAGCGTGGTGCCATAGGTAAGCATTTCAGCCATGGGGACTTCGGCTCGCACGATGGTTCCTGCTCCGCCACTTTCCATGCCTTGCACCCGGCCCCGGCGGCTGTTCAGATCACCGATCAGCGCCCCGGCAAACTCGTCGGGAGCCTCGATCTCGACATGCATCACCGGCTCCAGCAGCGCAGGCTTTGCCAGTTCCATGCACTTGCGGAAGGCGGCACGGGCTGCCAGCTTGAAAGACATTTCGCTCGAATCGACATCGTGGTAGCTGCCATCGAAGAGCGAGATCTTGAAATCGACCACGGGATAACCGGCGAGATAACCCCGGGCTGCCGATTCGTGAATGCCCTTCTCGACCGCCGGAACGTACTGCCGCGGAATAGCTCCGCCGAAGATATCGTTGACAAAGACGATGCCGCTGCCGCGCGGGAGCGGCTCCATGCGGATCTTGCAGTCGCCAAACTGCCCGTGGCCGCCGGTCTGCTTCTTGTGGCGGCCCTGCGCCTCGGCCCGCCCCCGGATGGTCTCGCGGTAAGGCACCTTGGGAGCCTTCAAGGTCACTTCGGTATGGTAACGGCGCTTCAGCCTGGAGACGATGGCCTCGATATGGGGCTGCCCGGCACCGGCGACCAGAAACTCGTTTGTCTGCGGATCGCGGAAGAACCGCACCATCTGGTCCTCTTCCATCAGCTTGTGCAGGGCAGGGGCCAGCTTGTCCTCGTCGGCCCGGGACTTCGGCTCGATGGCGTAGGTCATCGCCGGCTCGGGCATGGGAACGGGCTCGATGAAGATCTCGTGCGCCTTATCGCCGAGCGTATCGCCGGTGAGGGTGACCCGGAGCTTGGCGACGGCGCCGAGATCGCCGGCGTGCAGCTCCGGTACCTCGACCGCCTTGCGCCCCTGCATGATGGAGAGGTGCGTCAGCCGCTCCGCCTCCTGACGCATAAAGTTCTGTACCGTGGTGTCGGTCTTCACCACGCCGCTGACGACCTTGAAGAACGAGATCCTGCCTGCGAACGGATCGGTCATCGTCTTATAGACATAGAGTGCAACCGGTTCTGTGTCGGCGACCGGACGCATGACGATCTCTTCCTGAACATCGTCTGGCGTACTCGTCGCCTCGCCATTGCCCGCTCGGAGAGTGGCGACCGGCGGGGTGAGGATGCCCCCGGCGGCCACCGGCTCACGCTCGACCGGAGCGGGAGCATAAACCTTCAGGAAATCGAGAAGATGATCGGTCCCCACACTTCTCAGCCCGCTGGCGTAGAGCACAGGAAAGATCCGGTCTTCGCGAATAGCCTCATGCAAGGCGGCGATGAGGTGATGCTCGGGGATGGTGCCCTCGCGAAAGAACTCTTCCATCAACTCGTCCTTGCCCTCGGCTACCAGCTCGACCAGCGCCTCGTGGGCGGCCTTCGCATCGGCGGCAATCGGTTCGGGGATCTTCCCTGAAGTGCCATGGCCATCGCCATCCGGTTCATAGAGAAACGCCTTCATTGTCACCAGGTCCACGACGCCGTGAAAGCCGTGCTGATCGACGATCGGTAGCTGCACCGGCACTACCTGGCGGCCCCACTTCTCCTGAAGAAGCTCGATCATCCGCTGACGCCCGATCCTGCTGTCCGCTTTCGGGTGGTCGATCTGATTGATGACGAGTATGCGAGGAAGGCTCACCTCGGCGGCATATTTCCAGACGCGGTCAGTCACCGCCTCCGCTCCGATCTGGGCGTTGATTATGATGAGCGCCGCTTCGACCGGCAGCATGGCTGCGCGTGCCTCGTGGACGAACATGTGAAATCCGGGAGTATCGAGCAGGTTGATCTTAACCCCGCCCCATTCGGCGAAGGCGAGCGCATTGGCCATGGTCGTCCGGCGCGCCACATCTTCTTCGTCGTACGCGGTGACGGCCGAGCCGTCTTCTACGCGCCCCCTGACAGGCGTCATCTTTGCTGCATGGAGCAATGCGGAGATCAGGGTTGTCTTGCCGCTATGGGAGTGCCCTGCGACGGCGACATTGCGGATATCGCTTCCCGAATAGACTTTCATCCGAAGATCCTCCTGCATTCAATGGATCGTCATAGACTGCCGCGATGACCCGCTTCCGGATTCAGACCCACTGGAGGCCCTCCTTGCGGGGAACAGGGATGCTATCACAGACCGGATGCGGCCTTTGTTTACATCTTCGAAGGCAATTTGAATTAGACTTCCGCTGTTCGAAGAAATCGCGATTTTCGGCTTCGTAGGCGGTCAGGCAGGAAGGCCGCAAAAATTTTATTTGACAGATGAATATCGGAGCAAGTAAACATGGGTGATTGTGATAGCGCAATCATATCCTGTCTTCCAGACCGGCCGGTAGGTCGGCTCACCGGAAGTCCCAAAGCGATTGCGATGATGCAAAGGGGCAATTGGCGCGTGGTTGCGCGCCCGCCTACTGACCTCGGTTTCCTCTTATTTCCGCAGCAGGGACAAGCCCGGAGTGGTGATGCCGAGTCCGAACGTAGTGATCGAAACGAGGTGGAGCGCTGCCGTCTCGAAGGAATGAGTCTCTGCTAAATAAGTGAGTCGAATGGTTTGTAAATAAAGTTGGGTGTTTTTATTCAATAAGTCGAACAGTTTATCTATCAATCAAGTAAGGAGTCGTACATGATCTCTCTTTCGCGCCTCAACGTCGCACGGAACTGCGTCGGAGTTTTGCTGACTTCGGCGCTGTTTTTTGCGCCGTTATGCCCTTCTGCCAGTGCCCAGCGTCGAAGGCATGCCTCGGATATTCCGTCAACGCTCTCTCCCGAATCGCAAAAGGTGGTCGAACGGCTCGGCGGCTTCGACAATCTGCCGGCGGAGACCTGGCGCTCCCATGCCGGGGATATCGCCCATGGCGAAGCGGTCGACCTCGATGACAGCAGTTGGCCGGTTGTAAAGCCGGGGGCTGTGGCAAGCAAGGACGCGGTCTGGTACCGCCAGCTTGTGGAGGTGCCCAAGACGCTCAATGGCTATGATCTTACCGGTGCTCGCATCTGGTTCAGGTTTTATGCCCGCGGCGACCGATCCATGCCGCAGATCATCTACTTTAACGGGCGCCGTGTCGCACTCGGCGACGACCTTGAGCCCATCGTTCTATTCGACAACGCGAAGCCCGGCGAGAAGATTCTGGTCGCGGTCAAACTTCTGCCTACGGTTGGCACCAAGAGATTCTATGGCGCGCAGATGAAGATCGATTTTGCTCCGGCAAGACCGAATCCGGAAGACCTGCGCGATGAGTTTATCTCTACCGCCCTGCTCGTTCCGTCGCTCTCCAAAGATGCGACCAAGGATTTTGCCACCCTGCAACATGCCATTACTTCGGTCGATCTCGGCGCGCTTGATTCGGGCGACCAGAAGAAGTTCGACGCCTCGTTGACCGAAGCGAAGAATGAGCTCGAGCCGCTGAAACCCATGCTCCAGCAGGCGACTTTTCACCTTACCGGCAACTCGCACATCGATGCGGCGTGGCTATGGCCTCGCACTGAAACCGTCGATGTCGTGAAGCGGACCTTCGGCTCGGCATTGCAGTTGATGAACGAGTACCCGAACTATACCTACACTCAGTCCGCCGCGCAGTACAACGAGTGGATGGCCGAGAAGTATCCCGAGATGAACGAGGAGATCAAGAAGCGCATCAAGGAAGGCCGATGGGAGGTCGTCGGCGGCATGTGGGTCGAGCCTGACCTGAACATGCCCGACGGCGAATCGCAGGTGCGCTCGATCCTGCTCGGCAAGCGCTGGTATCAAAAGGAATATGGCGTCGATGTCCGCATCGGCTGGAACCCCGACTCCTTTGGCTATAACTGGCAGCTTCCGCAGATCTACAAACGTTCCGGCATCGATTACTTTGTCACCCAGAAGATGACCTGGAACGATACCAACCAGCTTCCGCTCAAACTCTTCTGGTGGGAGGCGCCGGACGGCAGCAAGGTGCTGACCTACTTCCCCCAGGGCTATGGCAACACCGACCTCGGCCCGGTGAGATTGTCAAAGGATCTGGTTCAGGCCCGCAAGCGTTCTCCTGGTCTGGACGTGATGATGGATCTTTATGGAGTCGGGGATCATGGCGGCGGCGCAACCCGCTCCGTGCTCGATCAGGGCGACCATTGGGCGGAGTCGGACAAGATTGTGCCAACGATGAAGTTCGGTCTGGCGCAACCCTTCTTCACTCACGTCGAAAAGGAGATCGCCAGCGACTCTCCAACGTGGGACTACAAATCCATCGCGAAGGGATATGTCTATCCGACCCCCGAGGAAGGCAAGATCCACATCCCGACCTGGGACGATGAGTTGTATCTCGAGTACCATCGCGGTGTCTTTACCACGCAGGCCAACCATAAGCGGAATATGCGTGACAGCGAAGAATGGACGCTGAACGCGGAGAAGTATGCCTCGCTGGCGTGGATCAATGGTGACGCTTACCCCAACAACCGGTTTACCGATGCCTGGGAGAAGATCACCTTCAACCAGTTCCACGATCTTGCCGCGGGTTCTGGCATCGGCATCATCTATAAAGACGCGCAGAAGGACTACGATCAGGTCCGTTGGGAGACTAACGAGATCTCGACCAAGGCGCTGCATACGCTTTCTGCTGACGTAGACACGCACACCGTCACCGGCGTTCCCGTGCTTGTCTTCAATCCGCTTGCGTGGAAGCGCTCCGGTGTCTTCAAGGTCGATGTTCAATTGCCGGAAGCGTCGGCCCATGGCGTCTCCGTTCTGGATGCAACCAACCACGTTCTGCCGTCGGAGATCGTGTCGAGCGACGCGAAGACGCATACCTACAACCTGCTGGTCGAAGCGAAGGACGTTCCTTCGATGGGCTATGAAGTATTGCATGTCGTCGCCGGAACCAGGCCGTTTGTCAGCGACCTCAAAGCCAGCGGAATGACGCTTGAAAATGCGGCGCTTCGCGTCGTCGTCGATCCATCGAATGGCTGCATCACCAGTCTGTTCGACAAGAAGTCAAACTTCGAGACGCTGGCGAAGGGGGGTTGCGGCAATCAGTTGCAGACGTTTGTCGACAAGCCCAAGGACTATGACGCCTGGAACATCGATCCCGGCACGCTTGACCACAACACGCCAATCAGCGAGGTTGACTCCGTCAAGCTTGTCGACAAGGGGCCCATGCGCGCCACCATCCGTGTGACGCGCACCTGGCAGAGCTCGAAGTTCGTTCAGGACATCACGCTCTACGCAGGCTCCGATAAGGTCGTCGTCGGCAACGATATCGACTGGCACGAGACGCACGTTCTGCTGAAGGCAGCATTTCCGCTCTCAGCATCCTCGCCGGAGGCGACGTATGAGATTCCCTACGGCACCATTCAACGCGCAACTACCCGCAACAATAGCTGGGAGAAAGCCCGGTTCGAAGTGCCCGCAATTCGTTGGGCTGACCTCGGAGATCAGCAGCATGGCTTCAGCCTGATCAACGCAACCAAGTATGGATACGACGGACAGGATAATGTGCTGCGGCTCTCGCTGCTGCGCTCCCCTGTGTCGCCGGATCCTAACGCTGATCGCGGCCCACACCACTTCAGCTATGAGCTTTATCCTCATGCCGGAACGTGGAAGAGCGCTTTGACTGAGCGTGCGGGGTACGAGTTCAACTACAAACTGCGTGCCAGCCAGGTCGAGTCGCACACGGGCACCCTGCCTCGTGAGCACTCGTATGTCTCGGTCACGCCGGACAATGTTGTTCTCACTGCCGTCAAAAAGGCGGAAGACGACAACGGCCTCATCTTCCGCGTGTTCGAGTGGGCGGGCAAGCAGTCCGACGTAGTCTTTACTCTACCCAAAGGCGCGACCTCGGCGACAGAGACCAACCTTATGGAGAAGCCAGTCGGTTCCCCGCTGAGCATCTCTGGAGACAAGGTCACCGTTCCAATCCATCCTTACGAAATCCTCTCCATTCGCGCGGACTATCCGCATGAAAGCGCGGAGGCAAAAAACAACAAGTAAGTAAGTCGATCGATCGAAACAGCGATGCCGCAGCCAGCCTGCGGCATCGCTGTTTTAACGCCTGCCCGCAATAATCTCTGGTCATGGACAAACCTTAGTAACCCTGAGGCATCACAAGGGTTGTCGGTCCGTGTTTGACTTTCGGCATTCCCAGTGCCGGTGGTGCCTTATTGCCTTTCAAGCCCCGTGGATGCTTCTCTCCGAGAAGAGCGCTGAGGCTGGCAATAGAAAGCAAGTCTAAAGAATATAAAGCGGCCGTTTTCTGAACAGGTATCTTTCCTGTCGGCAAATCATGGCCGCGACAACGACGCAGTCACACTTTCGGAGGCAGTCCATGAACGTCAGACATTCCAGCTTTTTTCTGCGGTTCACGCTCATCGCATTCGCCCTGTTCCTCTCCATACCGGCTTATGCGCAGTTCAACGCCAGCCTCTCCGGAACAGTGCAGGATTCGACAGGCGCTATCATTCCGAATGCGACCGTGACGTTGACTGACCCGGCCACCCATCAGGCGCAAAAGGCAGTTACCGGCAGTAATGGCGTCTATCATTTCAGCGAACTGCCTCCGGCGCATTACACGCTGGCGGTTACGGCGACGGGCTTCAAGGCATCGACGTTTGGCGATGTCGCACTTGCGGCTGAGACGCCGCGCAATTTGAATGTGACCCTCAGCGCCGGCGATGTCTCCGAGACCGTGACCGTCAACGCCAATGAGGTCTCCGCGTTGCAAAGTGCGGATGCAAGTATCGGCAGCACCATCTCGAACGAAGCGATCCAGCGTCTTCCAGTCATCGGAGGAAACCCGTATGAGCTGTTGCGGACCTCTCCCGGCATCACCGGTGATGGCGCGCGCGCGGGCAACGGCAATGCTGTTTATCTGCCGAACGGCGCGGGTCCCGGTGGGTCGTCGCGCGGCATCTTCCAGACCGAAAACCAGACCCAGATCTCTGCCAATGGCCAGCCGGTGGCCGCCAACACCTATAGCGTCGACGGCGTTACCGTAGATTCCCTTACTCATGGCGGGGCCGCTGTCGTGACTCCTAACCAGGAAGCTATCGGCCAGATTACCGTTCTCTCAACTTCCTATGATGCCGCCGACGGCCGCAACTCGGGGGCGCAGATCAAAGTAGTGACCAAGAGCGGCACCAACGATCTGCATGGTTCACTTTACTTCCTCTACGACGAGCCCGGCCTCAATGCATTCGCCAAGTACGGTGGTCCGGACGGTCAATTGCCGCTGCGTGTCGAAACCAAGCAGCGCACCTACGATGCCTCTCTCGGAGGTCCGATCATCAAAGACAAACTGTTCGGATTTGCGTCCTACTCTGGTTTTGGTCTGGGCGCGAATACTACCATCTCGCAGTATGTCGAAACCCCCGAATACCGTGCGATGGTTGCAGCACAACGCCCCGGAGGCATCTCCACCAGCATCGTTACCTCGGCTGGCGTTACACCGCGCATCGTCAATCTTCTTTCCATGGATTGCTCCGCCTACGCCAACAACCCCGGCCTTTATACTCCCGTCAACGGTGTACCCCAGACTGCGGGCGGCGGCCCCTATTGCAACCCGGCGGGCACTGGCGTCGATATCGGTTCGCCCACGGCTGGCGGTGCATCCCAACTGGGTGTGTATACGCCGTCAGCAGCGACAAACCCTGCCACTTACATCGGCGGCGGCCTTGATGGCACACCCGATATCGAGTATGCACAGCTTCTGGTGCCCAATCACTCTCGCGGAAATCAGTTCAACGGCCGCATTGACTGGTATGCAACCACGAAAGACCAGTTCGCTGGAAGTTTCTACCTCACCAAGCTCGACAGCTATGGGACCAGCGGTGCAGCCGATTCGCGTCCACAGTCGGATGTTCCCTTCAAGCCGCTCAATACCGCTGCTACTCTCATCTACATCCATACCTTCTCGCCCAGCTGGCTCAACGAATTGCGCGGCAACTTCACCCGCTTCGCTGAAAACGCTCTTCACGATGGTGCGGGCACGATCAACTACGGTATCCCTTACATCAATGTTCAGGGGATGCCCTTTTCCAATACCCTCAACTTCGGAGTTCAGCAGGGCAGTACCAACCCTGCGATCTTCGCCGAAAATACCTACGGCATTCGCGACCAGGTTACCCATACCTTTGGCTCGCACATTCTTCGGTTTGGTGGCGACATTCGTTTCGAGCAGGATAACGACAAGCTCTCCGGAACTACGCGCCCTGTCTATGCCATGCAGGGTCTCTGGAACTTTGCTAACGATGCGCCCATCTTCGAGAGCATCACGGCAAGCACAGTGACGGGTGGCCCTCCAAATACCCAGCTCTACCTCCGCTCCAAGGACATCGCCCTCTACGTCCAGCACGACTGGAAGGTAACGCCCACTTTCACTCTTAACACAGGCTTTCGTTATGAGATCTACACGCCGCTCAGCAACAAGAGTGGCAACATCAGCAAGCCTGTCCTCGGTCCTGCAGGTTCCGAGCTCTCCGGCATGAGGCTGGTTCCAACCCACGATCTCTACAACACGGACTACGGTCACTACGCGCCGAAGATCGGCTTCGCCTGGACCCCGTCTATCTATAACGGCAACGTTGTTTTGCGCGGCGGCTTCGCTGTTGCCTATAACCATCTCGACGCCGGTTTGTTCAACACGCAGGCCATCGACAATGCGCCGGGAGCGGCGACTTTCAATGTCTGCTGCGGCCAGGACACCAGTCCCTTCGCCGACGGACAGATTAAATACGCTCGCGGCACCAGCATCGCTCCCGACAGCTATCCTGCAAACCCGGCATTCGCAGGCGGTGTCAATGCTAACGGCTTCCCCACCAATGGCTCTCAGATCGAGCTGTATGGCGTCTCGGGCCGCATTAAAAATCCGGTCAGTTATCTCTATTCGCTCGAGACACAAACTCAGTTGCCATCGCAGATCGTCTTGACCGTCGGCTATGGCGGCAGTCTTGCCCGGCATAATCCCCGCCTCGTCAACCAGAACTTCCTCTATGACAACACCGGCTCCCCGACCTATGCGGCCTACTTCGCCGCCACCGACTCAGTGCAGGCTTACAACTCGCTCAACGTTCGCGTCGCCCGCAGGTTCAGCCACGGCTTCCAGATCGAAGGCAACTACACCTTCTCGAAGAATATGGACCAGGTATCGAACGGCGATGGCGCCAACTCCAATGCCAACCAGACCAACCCGGCGAACAACAAGTCCGAGTACGGACCCTCCGACTACGACACGCGCAATCGCTTCACCATCTCGGCCCTCTACACAACGCCGAAGGTTCACTCCTCCAACATGCTCGTCAAAGCCATTGCGAACGGATGGCAGGCAAACACCATCATCACCGCTCACTCCGGCTTTCCCTGGACGCCGGTGACCTATAGCCTCGCCTCCAACATTGTTCCCAATGCTGCCGCTGTCTCTCCCACTCGACCAATTGGCATCCTCTACGGCGCCGGTCCTATCGGTCGGAGCTGCTCGAACAATGCCTTCGTCAGCGGCTCCAACTTCCCTAACCGGAATCTTCCCGGCGAAACGGCGGGCACCGCCGGCGGCCAGAACTACTTCAATACCACCGCGCCGACGCCGCCTCCCGGACAGAACTATGTCTACACCCCCGGCATCGGCCGCAACAGCTTCACCGGGCCCTGCTATCGCGATGTGGACATCAGTCTCGCCAAAGAGGTTCAGTTCGAAACGCTCAAGCACAATACCACCCTGCGTTTTCAGGCAAACCTGTTCAACGCCTTCAACCTGCTTAACCTGTCGCCTATCAAGAACGGCAACTCAGATCCCGCCGCCAACATTCAGAACGCCGACTTCGGCAAAGCAACCAGCGCCGACGCCGGACGCCAGATCGAGTTTCTTGTGCGACTAAACTTCTAAATAAGGCACACTGAAGGCGGAGCTACCACTCCGCCTTTCAACTTAAGCCTCTGGAGCGCTCGATGAACTTAGCTTTTCGCCGTCTGTCTGTCGGCTCTGCCTTTCTTCTCTCTCTCTCGATCGGCCTCCAATCTTCCGCCCAGCCACCCCATGCATCGCAGATGACGACTCTCCATATCGACGCCAAGGCAGTCACCACTCCCTTTCCTCATTTCTGGGAGCAGACCTTCGGCTCTGGCCGCGCCATCCTCTCGCTGCGGCAGGACTACCGCGAAGATCTTCGCACCGTGAAGCAGGCCACCGGCTTCAAGTCGGTTCGCTTCCACGGCATCTTCATGGACGACGTAGGCCTCTACGATCCCGATCGCAAGCCCATCAAGTTTGCCCAGATGACGAACGCCGAAGCAGCATCCGGTGTATCGGATACGGGAGTCTACAACTTCTCCTATATCGACCAGATCTACGATGGCCTGCTCGCAAATGGCGTCCGACCCTTCGTCGAACTCAGCTTCATGCCGAAGAAGATGGCCTCCGACCCCAATGCATTGCACGCCTTCTGGTACAAGCAGAACGTCTCTCCGCCGAAGGACTACAAGGTTTGGGACGACATGATCACTGCCTTCGTGCAACATCTCGTCGACCGCTACGGCATCGACGAGGTAGCGCAGTGGGACTTTGAGGTCTGGAACGAGCCAAACATCGACTTCTGGGCGGGCAATCCAAAGCAGCCAACTTATTTTGAGCTATATGACCATACCGCCCGCGCCATCAAAAAAGTAAACAGGCGTCTCCGCGTTGGCGGTCCCTCCACCGCGCAAGCCGCCTGGGTCGCAGCCTTCCTTCAGCACTGCAAACAGAACAGCATCCCCGTCGACTTTGTCAGCACCCACGTCTATGGCAATGACACCGCTAAGAACGTTCTTGGCACCGACGAGGACATCCCCCGCGACAAGATGGTCGCCCGCGCCGTCAGGATGGTGCACGACGAGATCGTCGCGTCGCCCTATCCTAAAATTCCGCTCATCATGAGCGAGTACAACGCCAGCTACGCCAACGAACCCAATGTCACCGACTCCGTCTACATGGGCCCGTGGCTTGCCTCGAATATCAGTCAGTGCGACGGCCTCACCCAATCCATGAGCTACTGGTCCTTCTCCGATGTCTTTGAAGAGCAGGGCGTCGTGCGCACACCGTTCTATGGCGGCTTCGGTCTTCTTGCCGAAGACGACATTCCCAAGCCCGCGCTCAACGCCTTCGCTATGCTGCACCGTCTAGGCGACCGCCGCATCAAGCTTGACTCCGACTCTGCTCTTGCCACCCGCAGCGCCGACGGCTCGCTCGCCATTGCCCTCTGGAACTATGCCGCACCCTACGGCACCGGCGCAGCCTACACCCCTCCGCCAACTACCGTTGGGCCGTCCAAGACCTTTACTCTCAAGCTGGAAGGAGTAGCTTCCACCGCGCCCATCCAAATCTGGCGTCTCGACGCCGACCACGGCAATGTGCTCAAGACCTACGACGCAATGGGGCGTCCGGCATTCCCTACCCGCGATCAGATCGCCAAACTTCGCGAAGCAGGCAAGCCATCGCCACCGGAATCATCAACGCTAAAGCACGGCAGCCTTACCATCACCATCCCACCGCAAGGCCTGGTCCTCATTACAGTAGCTAAATAGGATTGCAACTCGTACTCGCATCCATTCCACTCAAAACCACATCATCTCGACCGAGGCGATGGACGGCTCTATCGTCCATCGCGCAGGGGAGAGACCCCCAGCAGCGCCAGCAAGCCAGACTCATCGATCACAGCAACTCCCAGCGAATTGGCCTTATCCAGCTTCGACCCGGCCTCTTCTCCCGCAACCACATAGCTGGTCTTCTTGCTGACGCTGCCTGAGACCTTCCCGCCTGCTGATTCGATCTTCTCCTTCGCTGTCTCCCGCGTAAGGTTCGGCAGAGTTCCGGTTAGCACGAACGTCAGTCCTTCGAGCGTTGAGGTCGTCACGCGCTTCTCTGCGGTAAACGTCAATCCAGCTTCGCGGAGCCGTTCTACCAGCGCGCGGTTTTTAGGCTCCGCAAAAAACTCACTGATTGCCTGTGCCACCCTCGGGCCAACCTCGTTCACGGCCTCAAGCTCCTCTGCCGAAGCAGTCATCAAGGCATCCATTGAAGCAAAGTGCGCCGCCAGCAACTGCGCCGTCCGCTCCCCGACAAACCGAATTCCCAGTCCCAGCAGCACCCGCGCCAGCGGCACCTTCTTCGACCGCTCGATCTCATCCAGCAAAGCCTGCGCTGACTTCTCGGCCACCCTCTCCAGTGCCAGCAACTGCTCTTTCTTCAAATGGTAGAGATCGGCAATCCCCTTCACATATCCCGCAGCGAGCAGCTGCGAGACCATCGCATCGCCCAGCCCTTCGATATTCATTACGCCACGCGCGGAAAAGTGCAGCAGTTCTTCCCGCAGCCGTGCCGGACAATTCGCATTCACGCAACGCCAGTCGACCTCGCCCTCCGCCCGCACCAGTTCACTCTGGCACTCCGGGCAAATGGCCGGAAACACGATCTCTTTCTTTCCTCGCGGGTGCTGCGCGTCGTCCACTACTACGACGATCTTTGGGATCACGTCACCGCCGCGCTCCACCTGCACAAAGTCGCCGATGCGAACTCCCAGCCGCGCAATCTCATCGGCGTTATGCAGCGTCGCCCGCGTCACCGTCGTCCCGCCAATCGACACCGGCGCCAGCGCAGCTACGGGAGTCACCTTACCCGTGCGTCCCACCTGAAACAACACATCCTCAAGCTGCGTAACACCAGCACGCGCCGCAAACTTATACGCAATGGCCCATCGCGGAGCCTTGCCTGTAAAACCCAGCCGCCGCTGCTGTGCCGTGGTATCGACTTTAATCACCACGCCGTCAATCTCATACCCCAGCGTGTCGCGCAGCGGCTCAGCATCCGAGATAAACTTCACTACCGCATCGATGTTCTTTACCGTCTTCGCATAAGGATTCACTCGGAAGCCCGCCCCCCGCAGCGCCTCCAGCGTCTCCGTCTGCGACCCTAGCAGCGTCTCGCCATCCTGCAATAGAAAGTAGGCATAAAAATCCAGCCGTCGCTGCGCCACGATATTCGGCTCCAGCGTGCGAATTGTTCCGGCCGCCGCATTCCTTGGATTCGCCGCCGGCGTCTGCCCATTCGCCTCGCGCTCTTCATTCAGCTTCACAAACGCCGATTGCGGCAGCACGACCTCACCGCGCACCTCAAACTTCTGCGGCAGTCCTGCGGTCTTCAACTTTGCTGCCGATACGCTCAATGGCACCGACCGGATTGTGCGCACGTTGCTGGTCACGTCCTCGCCGATAGAGCCGTCGCCTCGCGTAAGCCCGCGTTCCAGATGTGCGGCCTCATGTGCGCCTGTCACGTAGTGCAAGGCCAGGGAAAGACCGTCGAGCTTCAGTTCGCAGACATACCGCACCGCCTCAGTGCTTGGAAGCGCCTCCCGAACCCGCAGGTCCCACGCACGCAGCTCCGCTTCGTTATAGGCATTGTCCAGCGATAGCATAGGACGCGAGTGCGGCGTCTTCACAAAGCCTTCGTGGGGCTTGCCGCCTACGCGTTGCGAAGGCGAGTCCGGAGTCACCAGCTCCGGATGCTCCGCTTCCAGCTTCTTCAGCCGGTTCATCAGCGCGTCATACTGCGCGTCGGTCAGTTCCGGCGCATCGAGAACGTAGTAAAGATGCTCGTGATGGCGCAGCTCGTCGCGTAGCGCCTGAATCTGTTGATCGGGGGTGAGAGCAGCCGCCATAGTGAGGATTATAAAGAGGGCCGTAATGGCGGGCATCCTCCAACCCTACACTCGGCGAAGCCTGGATAGAGAGATCTAGTGGGTGTAAAAGAGCTTCTTGTTAATGTCCGGCCAGAATTCTTTGAAGGTGAAGCTCGCGCCGTCGAGAATGTCGCTGGTGAGCCACTTCTGGCCGACCTTGGTCCAGGTGCGGTACTTCGTCGGGTAATAGAGGGAGGAGACCCCTGAAGCTGCACCCGAGCCGATGATCTCGGAGAAGTTGAAGGTGTTGTCGCCATCGTCGTTACGGGTGATGAGGACACGAGTGGCAGCATACAAGGCGCGATGGCCGATGGACCCGTGGCCCAGGGTGTAGAAACGGTTGTCCTGATGAAACAGGACAGGTCCGATTCCCCCCACCATGAAATTCTCGTCGGCTGTATCGGCAAGGGTGTGCCAATAGTAGCGAGCATAACCTGCCGCGCCTTGATGGAACTCAGGGTAAGAGTTTCCGTTCATGGCGAAACCAGCCTGGAGGCCGGCAATGATAAAGGATGAGTAGTCGAAGGTGTCATGACCGGCGGCGATGAACTTTTCTTTGGCCGACTGCGGCGGAAGCTTGGTGTACGCGGAGACGGAGCGGAAGTTCGGCATCACCCCAAGGATGCGTTTGGTCTGCTGAGGATCGTTTGTAGCGGCTGCGGTGGACTGGGATGGCGTTGCCGTCTGGCCGTCCTGCAAGGCCGATGCAGGCAGTGGAGCATCAGGAAGCGACTCCACTACGGAGTCGCTGGCGGCAACAAGCAAAGAGGGCGTATTGGCAGCAAGTTGTTGAGCCCGCAGCGCATGAGGGGCACACGCCAGAGTGGCCAGAAGTGCCGCAGCCATACGCACCGCTCCGAGCTTACAAGAAGTTTGGAAATGGAAAGGCATCATACATAAGACACGGGCTCAAGCAATTCGATTCGTCATGCCGGAAGAATGTTCGTCTTTCTTGCGACCGTGGTCAAGATTTCAAGGGCCTGATCGATCTGGCTGCGAGTGTGCTCGCTGGTCATAATAGTACGAACGCGTGCCTTGCCTTCAGGCACGGTGGGGAAGGCGATTCCCGTGGCCATCACTCCGGCTTCAAAGAGAGCGCGGGAAAAGTCCATCGTCTTACGCCCATCGCCGATGAGGATGGGAGTGATGGGAGTTTCGCTCGCCGGCGTGGTGTCGCCTCCGATGTCGAAGCCAGCGGCAGCAAGCTGCTGTTTGAAGTAGTTCGTATTGTCCCAGAGCCGCTGGATGCGCTCGGGTTCGGCCTCGAGCAGATCGAATGCGGCAATGCAGGTTGCCGCGACCGAGGGCGGGTGCGAGGTCGAGAAGAGGAAGGGGCGGGCGCGATGGTAGAGGTAGTCGATCAGGTCGCGGCTGCCGCATACGTAACCACCCAGTGCTCCGATGGCTTTGGAGAGGGTGCCCACCTGTACGTCGACACGCTGGGTGCAGTGGAAGTGATCGACACTGCCGCGCCCATTGCGGCCGAGCACGCCGGAGGCATGGGCATCGTCGACCATCATAATGGCACCATATTTATCGGCGAGGTCGCAGAGCTTGTCTACCGGGCCGATATCTCCATCCATCGAAAACACACCGTCGGTGATGAGCAGCTTGCGGCCGGGCTCGTGCTGAATCTCTTTGAGAAGTTCTTCGGCATGGGCGACATCTTTATGACGGAAGACTTTGATCTTAGCCTTCGAGAGACGGGCGCCATCGATGATGCTGGCGTGGTTGAGTTCGTCGGAGAGAATGAAGTCTTCTTTGCCGAGGATAGAGGAAACAGTGCCTGCGTTGGCGGCGAACCCCGACTGGAAGACGACGCAGGCCTCGACCCCTTTGAAGGCGGCGATCTTCTCCTCCAGCTCCATGTGGATGCGCATGGTCCCTGCGATGGTGCGGACAGCTCCTGAGCCGACACCGTATTTTTGCGTGGCGGCAATGGCGGCTTCGCGGAGTTTGGGATGGTTGCAGAGGCCGAGATAGTTGTTGCTGGCGAGATTGATGACTTGCTTGCCGTCGTAGGTGCAGACCGCGGCCTGTTCATCGTCGAGGATGCGAAGTTTGAAGTAAGTTCCGCGCTGCTTCAGGTCATCGAGCTGGGCGGTCAGGTGGGCGAGCTGCGGACGGCGGGAGATGTCGCTCATGGTCTCAATCGTAATACTTTCGATGCGAGACGGTCAGATGGCGATAAGAAGCATCTTAGGACAGGGCGGCATTCGGGATCGCCGCCGCACGATGTATCTGTAAAATCTGATACGAAGGATGAGGGCCAAGGAATGATTTCTGGAAAGCTTTTGCAGTGCACGGGGGCAATGGCGCTCGCGCTGACGTTACTGGCGGGATGCAAATCGAAAGAAGATGCAGCAATTGATGCTGCGAAGAAGCAGGCTGCAGCCACTGGACAGGCGCAGCAGGTCGTATCCGTCGACAAGAATGGCACTACAACTACGGTCACGATACAGCCCCCGGCTCCGGGGCAGACTGCCGGGGCCATCACGACTACGGTCACTCCGGCTGCCGGCGGCCCGCCTGCGAACACCTCAGCCGTGGCCTCCGAGCCTGCCGCGACGCCGGGGCAACCCGCTGTCGCGCCGGGACAACCTGCGATCGCAGGGCAAAATGGGGCTGCGGCGCAACCTGTAGCAGCCGTACCTGGTGGCCCTCCGGTCGTTCAGCAGGCCCGGCCTGCCGAGGTGAGTATCGCGGCAGGGACGAACCTGACGGTACGCATCAATCAACGCATCAGCGTGAAGACGAACCGCGCCGGTGATCGCTTCGACGGTGAGATCGCTGAGCCTGTCCTTGGTGACAATAACCAGGTGGCGCTTCCAAAGGGGACACCCGTCAATGGAATCATTGCGGCATCTCACAAAAGAGGCCACTTCAAGGGTGCGTCCATTCTGGAACTGCGATTGACGTCACTGACGCTGAATGGCAATCAGTACCGTCTGGATACGCGGGATCTCACGCGAACCAAGAAAGGCAAGGGCAAGCGGTCGGCGGCATTTATCGGCGGCGGCAGCGGGCTTGGAATGCTGATTGGCGGCGTGGCCACTGGCGGCACCGGATTGCTGATCGGCGGGCTGGCTGGCGCAGGTGCGGGCACCGCCGCGGCTGGGCTGACGGGGAATCGGGACATCGAGATTCCTTCGGAGTCGATTGTTCGCTTCAAGCTGGCAAACGATCTTGTTGTTCAACCTTGATTGTTGCAGTAGTTGAAGGAGCAAAGGCCCGTCCCGATGGAGGGGCCTTTGCTAATAGATCAGCTTCAATGAAAATTGAATCTGGCGCGAGTTTCCTGCGGTCTTACTGATAATGCCAAACCCCGCGCCTTCAAGGGTATTTGCAGGGAGTCCCATCGTTACGATGTTGAAGAGATTGAAGAACTCCGAACGAAACTGTACGTTGACGAGCTCCGATCCACTCTTTCGCCTGCCGAAGGGCGTGTCTTTGATAAACGCAAAGTCATAGTTGTAGAAGGCCGGCCCGCGAAATGTATTTCTACCGAGCGTGCCGAACCGGCCTTTGTTCGGGCCAGTGCCGTTCGGCAGATTGATGGGGATCGAGAAGTAAGAAGCATTGTCGGCACCCCTTCCAAAGTAGTCTTCCCGAATCTTTCTCGCCGTGGAAAGATGAGGCTTCGCGATCTGGTCCGGGCGGTCAGCGCCGTTCGATCCGGCCCCCGTCTGCTGGACGCCGGAGTAGACGGTAAACGGCGAGCCGCCCGTGATCGTCGCGATGCCCAGAACCTGCCATCCGGCGGTCACCTTTCGATTGACTTTGTCGAGGATGTCCCAGCTTTCAGCATGAAGATCCTGAACCGCGCTCAGCGTGAAGGCCTGTCCCACATCGAACGTCGCCGGACCTTTGTCGGCGTGGGTGTTGAAGGGATCTTGCGCGTAGGCCTGAGCCACCGCGCCGGTTGCTCCTAAACCGCCGGAGACCGAACTGGTGTCGTCGATCGCCTTGCCCCAGGTATAGCTGGCCTGAAGGCTTGGGCCCCCATGTCCAACGTTCCCAGAGAGTGAAGCCTGCAGCGCGTGATACGTCGAGTGGGCCGTGGCGGTGATAATGCTTTCTAGCCCGAAGCCGCCTATGACGTTTCCTGAAGGGTCGAACTGCGTGTAACGGGCAAACTCCGGTCCAGCACCGGGATAGGCGTTCGGAAAACTCGTGCGCGGCAGCTTTACCCCTGCCGTTCCAACATAGTTCACATCGGCCGTCAGGCTGCCGAAGCTCCTCTCCAGACCGGCTGTCCATGTATATAACGTTCCATTGCCAAAGGAGCGGTCAATTCCGCTCAGTCCAAGGGGACTGACGACGTGGCTTGGTGTGAGTGCCGCAACATCTTTCTGGTAACGATCGACATCCATTACCGTATTAGAGACCACGTCTTTCGTCTTGCCGCTTGCAAAGATGTCCACGCCCGCCGGCGTATAGGCCCGCGGTAACTGCGACGGAGTAATTTGGAAGCCAAACGGAACTGGCGCTCCCTTTGCCGCCGTCAGTCTGGGATAGACGACAAAAGGTGTGGACCCGGTAAGAAAGTTGTCCTGCCAGATGTTGGGCGGAATGACAGTCACGGCTCCGCCCGCATGAAATTGTAACTGCTGTGATTCGCGCCAGGTGAGCTGCACGCGTGGCCCCCAGCCATCGAGATTCGTCTTGTATCCCGGCTGCGGATTGATCACATATTCCTGTTGATTGCCTGTATTCAAAAACCTTGCTGTTCGCTTTGCGCGTTCCGCGATCGGTGTATAGATCTCCCAACGGACGCCATAGTCGAGAACAAAGCGGTCATTCAACTTCCAACTGTCCTGCGCGTAGATAGCCGCGGCATTTCGATTGATCGCGGCTGCTCCAATATGTTCTCCGTTGGAGAAGTAACTTGGTGCGACAGCAACGGTGTAGACAAAGGGGCTTCCCGACAGCAACCCCGTCAGCGTATCCGGCAACGGATCGCCGGCGTGGATGTCGTGGGTGCCGCTCTGCGAGCGGATATCTGCCCGCGCATAGGCTGTGCCGCCGCCGAAGTCGTACTCGCCGTTCGGACTGGTGCCGTAGTAAGTGGTATCGCGGTTCAAGCGAACTTCGCCGCCGAATTTGAATGTATGGCGCGCCAGGGTAACGGTGAAGTTCTGCTGGCCCTGAAATAAATTGCCAAACGCGGTCATCACCGATCCCGCGGCAGAGTTGAATGCTTCATAAGAACCGTCACTGAACTTCAATGCTGGATCGGTTCGGTTCGGGGTTGGGAACGAGGGTGTACTCCGCGTAATGCTCAGGGATGATTCCGCCGTGAAGCGTGGCGATACTGTGCGTGTGAAATTCGCGACTATATTTCTTTGCCTGTCGATGTACTGAACACCAAAGGAGGGATCGATGGCGGTCTGGTCGGGATTGGTGGTGGGCCCGGTCAGATTATTGAAGTTGAACCTCATAAAGAGATGATTCTTTGAAGATAGATTGTGGTCCAGCCGGATGGAGAACTGGTCTGCATTGGTGACAACCTTGGAGGAAGTCGCATAGGTATGTGCTCCGTAGGAGCCGGTTGGGAGGTTGGGCAATGGATATCGCGCCAGAATTTTGGCGATACCAGGATCCACGGGCACGGTCAGCGTATCTCCGGGAAAGGCAGTCGTGTCTCTCCCGGTGCGCTCTTCTGCCGTAGGTACAGGGAAGACTTGTGTGGTTCCGAGCACCTGCCGAAAGCCTTGATATTGCCCGAAGTAGTATGTCTTGCCCCGCCCATCGTAGACGCCGGGGATGCGCACAGGGCCACCGTTTGTAAACCCGAACTCATTCCGTCGAAACGGTGGAATCCGCTCCGGATGTTCAGCCGAGGCATGATCGAAGTAGTTGCGGGCATCGAACGCGGAGTTCCTGACAAACTCGAAGACCGACCCATGAAACCCGCGGCTCCCGGAACGGGTAATGATATTGGTGAAGCCGGCGGCGCCTCGGCCAATCTCCGCCGGCATCCAGCCGGAGCTCGATCGAATCTCCTGCACGGCGTCCACGTTGAAGTTGGAGAAGGTCGAGCCGCCCATCTCAGGATCGCTGATGTCCGCCCCGTCCATGGCAAAGACTGCCTCGACGCCGCGTTGACCATTGATGGCAAACTGTTGGGTGAAATTGGTAGCTCCATTAGTGTCCGTCATCGTCCCTGCGGCAAGCAGCAGCAACTGGCTGAAGTCCCGTTTATTCAGCGGAAGCTCGCTCACCGTCTGGCTCGAAAGTGCCTCGCCCCCAGTCGCCGTGTGCTGTTCCGTAGGTGAACTGATCGAGAGACCTTGCTGGTCCGAAATCGTAAGAACAACCTCCGGGGAAATAAGAGAGATATGAATGGGCTGAGCATATCGAACGATGCGATGTTCCACTTCAACAGAGAGTTGGTACGGTCCTGCAACGACTCCCTCGAATCGAAAGTGCCCATCGTCACTAGTGGCCGCATTGATATCTCCTGCTTTTCCCTGAAGATGGATGAGCGCTCCACGTATTGACCCTCCAGCGCTGTTATAGAGGACTCCACGCCAGACCGATGTTGTTGCATTCTGTGCCAGAAGTTGCGGCGAAGGCAAAAAAACGACAACGAGGGTCGCAGTCAGGGTTCTAACCAGCCGTCGAATCGAAAACTGTGCGGCGAGACCTCTTACACGGGTATGAGTCACAAAGGCATTCCTTCCTCTCGCTACGGAGAAGGATCTGTTGTTCTATATCAATTTAGTTATCGTCTATCTACCGCATCGATTGTGCCACGGGGTGAAAGCGACGGGGCGGTTTTAGTCCGACCCAATTGTATTGTGGCTGCCATTTCGCCGCGCCCGGACGTGTAACAGCCTTAGAATGAAATCGCCATCGAGCAGAGCCCATGGTTCACCGGGCAAAGTATAGTTGCATTCAGGAATATGAATAGTCAACCTGCCAGCATCCCTTGCGTAACTCCGACTGCGTCATCCGCCATGCTCAATTCCTGCGAGCCGTGGTCATTGCAAGTGCGGGCCCGCATAAAATTTGGCAGGGTATTTTTCGCAGTTATGTCCGTTGCGTTCTTGCTGTTGCCAGCAGCGGTTGCACAACAGGGAGCTTTGAACCAAAGCGTAAGTATTCAAGGCATCGTTTCCAGCTTCGATGGCAAGCCAGTAAGCGGCGCCGTGGTCCATCTCGAAAAGAAGGGCTCCGCCAATCTTGTGGAGACGAAGAGCAACGCGGCGGGCGCCTTCGCGTTTTCGTCTCTCTCTTCTGGCGGCTATCAGCTAAGCGCAGAGAAATCAGGACTGCATAGTCCTACCGCCGACATCGCCGCATCGCCGGGGAGCCGTCTGGAGAAGGTCAACCTCGTTCTTCCGAAGCCAGTGGCGGCCGCAAACTCCGCTCCCTTAAGCAAGGCCATGGAGTTCGCCGACAAGCCCAACTTTACCGTCGCGGGGGTTACGGATTGGACCGCTGTAGGTGGCCATGGATCGGATTCCACCCTGCGGACGAGCGAATCTCTCGCCAGTGAAACGGCTTTGCTCAAGCCGGATAGCGCGGCCCACGATGCAGCAAGCGTTTCGGGCGGTCCGCTCGATAGAGAGGCTGAGAGAAAACTGCGTGCGGCGCTTGTCCTTGCTCCCGGCAGCTTCGACGCCAACCGTCGCCTCGGTGAGTTTTATCTCCATGCAGGCCGATATCAGGAAGCGATCCCATTGCTGGAGAGTGCCAACTGGATTGACTCAGCCAACGACGCGAATCGATACGATCTGGCTCTTGCATTGGAACAGGGCGGCGATCCTTCAAAGGCCCGTGGACGCATCCGTGAATTATTAGCACACCGGGACAGCGCTGATTTACATCGGCTGATGGGTGAGCTGGACGAGAAACTGGGCGATCCCTTGTCGGCTGTCCGTGACTATGAGATGGCAGTAAAGCTCGACCCAAGCGAACAGAATTACTTCGAGTGGGGTTCGGAGCTACTTCTGCATCGTGCCGTCTGGCAGGCGCAGGAGATCTTTCGCAAAGGCGCAGAGGCGTACCCAAAATCAGCCAGGATGCAGACAGCATTGGGCGCGGCGCTCTTTGCCGGTGCCCGCTATGATGAGGCTGCCTCTCATCTCTGCGCGGCTTCGGACATGAATCCAGAAGATCCTGGCCCGTATATCTTTATGGGAAAGATTCAGATGGCCTCTCCCAATGCCTTGGAGTGCGTTGAGCCAAAGCTGGCGCACTTTGTGCGGCAACAGCCTGGAAGCTCTCTTGCGAACTACCTGTATGCGATGTCCATCCTGAAACACCAGAAACCCACAGACACACAGGCAGTGCAACAGGCAGAGGTTCTGCTGAGGAAAGCGGTTACGCTCGATCCGAAGTGCAGCGAGGCCTACCTGCAACTCGGAATCCTTGCGGCATCGCAGCGCGACTACGACAAAGCGATTGGTCTCTATACACACGCCATCCAGGCGGACCCTCAGCTTGCCGATGCCCACTACCGCCTGGGTGTAGCTTATGACCGGACTGGTCAGCCAGCAAAAGCGAAACAAGAGTTACAACTTCACGATCGGATCAAGCAGCAACAGGCGGAAGAGACCGAACGGCAACGGCGAGAGATCAAGCAATTTGTCATCCGCCAGCCCGGAGAGTCTGCTCATGCAACAACAAAATGAAGAGACGCATCGACTCATCCGCTATTTCAATTTCGGCTTATAGGAAGCAACGATTCCGTCGCCCTCGCGAATCGTGATGATCTGATTGGCTTTGATCTGCGGAAACCGCTCTACCTTTTGCGTGGTCGGCCATTTCACCTCGATCAAGTCCACAACGTCATTCTTTCCAATGCCGAAGTGAAGCCGCAGATCGTTTTGTGACATCACACTGGTGCCGCTGTGCACCTCGTCCATCTGGACATGCTTCCCTGTAATCACTCTCACGCGTGCCCCGATTGCGGTGCGATTGCACTTGGTCCCAACCAGTTTGATCTTGATCCAGTTCTGCTTATTACCTCCATCGTTGCGAAGAAG